>Ga0207992_1000127_pt1 | contig 42463 bp, 51 predicted proteins | sample ETN02SmetaG_FD_185788 | JGI IMG/M metagenome (GOLD analysis project Ga0207992, IMG submission 185788) | Marine microbial and viral communities from oxygen minimum zone, Eastern Pacific Ocean - ETNP2014F10-02SV255 (SPAdes) (version 2) | ecosystem: Environmental > Aquatic > Marine > Oceanic ...
AACACCATCGACAGTCATTGCGATACCACTAAAGGCTCCAAATGTTTTATCTGCTGGATGATATGCCATTCTAGCTCTTGTTGCAAAGTATTGGTCTGATACTGCTGTATAGCCAGTAACTGTTGCTTTTTGATCATTCCAGTTTTTGGTTGGAACCTTTCCTACAGGTGCTGTACCCCTAACAAAATATCTGTTAGGTGCTGGGGAGTAACCAGTAACTGTTGCCCTATAATGATGGAAATCAGATGTAGGTGCAGTCATGTATGCATTTTCTAATGCTTCTTGTACAGTTGTTGGTGGTTGTGATGTTGTTTCAGCTGGTTTAGGTGCTTCTTTAGGAGATTCTTTTGCTTTAGATTTCTTATCTGGTTTAGCTTCTGCTGGTTTAGCTTCTGCTGGTTTAGCTTCTGCTGGTTTAGCTTCTGCTGGTTTAGCTTCTGCTGGTTTAGCTTCTGCTGGTTTTGATGTAATTTGTTCAGATAATTGATTTAGCTTTGCTTCTAATTCAGCAATCTTGGATTCAAGATCTTTTTTTGTTTGCTTTTTTGCAGCTACCATTAATTTGCATGCATAATTCGGGGTTTATGTACATTTGGTTTGAATCAAGATCATGAGAATGATCAATTTTATATGTTTAAACAAACGATCTTAATTATGGATGACTTTGAAAAAGAATTTCCAGATTTTGACTGGAAAAATACACCTGCATACAAACATCCAGGTGGCAGGAATTGTCCATGTCCCAAACACGAATACATTAGGGAACAAATCAATTTTACAAAACAAGTAAATCAGAAAGGAAAAGAGCCGTCCAAAGTCACACTCAAATTTTGTCCAGATCACTATAGAGTATACTTAGATGAAGTGATTCCAGCAATGCCATTAAAATATAGAATCCTAACAAAAATTGCGTTGAAATTGGGAGCAATACAAATTGAACAGTTAAAGTATATGGAATCAGAATTATGTTTTTATTGTAAATTTGGTTCTGGTGGTCATGACAAAAAAACAGAATTACCACCAATGTAGTAATATCGGAGTCGTAAAAATCTAGTTAAGCTTATACCTGATTTAAAAAAAGCCTGAATGTGCCAATACAAGATACTCAAGAATTTATCAAAGAACTTGAAAAGCAAGACGAATTAAAGAGAGTTAAAACTGAAGTTGATCCTGATTTAGAAATTGCAGAAATTTTAAGAAGAGAGATGTATTCCAACGGTCCTGCAATTCTTTTTGAAAATGTAAAAGGTCACAGCATGCCAGTTTTAGGAAATGCGTTTGGGTCAATGAAAAGACTTGAGATAGGACTTGAGATGACAGACTTTACAGAAATTGGTCATCGAATTACAGATATGACAAAAATGGATATGCCATCTGGTTTTTTAAATAAAATTAAAAAACTTCCAGAACTTTCAAAAATGACAGCATCATTTCCGAAATCAGAATCCAGTGGATTAGTTACTGAAGTTACATCAACGGATGCATCATTTGATGATTTGCCAATAATAAAATCATGGCCTAATGATGCAGGCAGATTCATCACATTAGGATTAATTGCAACAAAACATCCAGAAACAGGAGTTAGGAATCTAGGAGTATATAGAATGCAAATTATAGATAAAACACATGCATCTATGCACTGGCAAAAACACAAAAGAGGTGCGAATCATGGAGACATCTCAAAAGATAAAGGAGAAAAAATCCCCACAGCAATTATTTTTGGAGGGGAACCAGCTACAGTGTTTTCATCAATTGCACCAGTTCCAGAAGGATTAGACAAATATCTATTTGCAGGAATTACTAGAAAAGAAGGAATTAAGACCGTAAAATGTAAAACAATTGATTTGGATGTTCCAGCAAATGCTGAAATCGTTTTAGAAGGATATGTTGATCCAGCAGACATTAGAGATGAGGGACCATTTGGAGATCATACAGGCTACTATACACCTGTAGAACCATATCCAACATTTACACTAACAGGAATAATGAGAAGAAAGAATCCAGTGTATCTTACAACAGTGGTTGGTAAACCAATTTTAGAAGATGCATATATTGGGAAAGTCATTGAACGTTCATTTTTACCACTTGTTCAAATGTTTCATCCAGAAGTGGTAGATTTTAGTATGCCAGCTTCAGGATGGTTTCAAGGTTTTGCAGTAATTTCAATAAAAAAAAGATATCCAGGTCAAGCAAAAAAAGTCATGATGGGATTATGGGGAATGGGACAACTTGCACTTACCAAAATGTTTGTAATAGTAGATGAAGACGTCAATGTTCACGATTTGGATGATGTAATATGGGCCATTACCACAAGAGCAGATGCAGCAAGAGATACAATAATTATCAACAATACACCTACAGATACTTTAGATCCTGCATCACCATTAGTTAATTTAGGTTCTAAAATGGGGATAGATGCAACACAAAAAACTAAGGAAGAAGGATATTTGAGAGAAATTCAACAACAAGTAAAAGTTGATGAAAAAACAAAGAAATTAGTGGATTCTAAATGGTCTGATTATGGATTATAAGGTACGGATAGGATTATAGAAATTATCTCTTTCTTCTACTTGATAACCAATTTGATGAATAGCATTAACAATTATTTTATCAGTCAATTCAGTTGAGCGTGCACCAGTGCATGAAACAACTTCTTCACCTATCAGAGTACCGCCAAAATCATCAGCGCCATATTGCAGTGCAAGTTGTGCCATGCCAATCCCATTAGTTAGCCAGGAAGATTGAATGTGTGGAATCAATCCATCAAAAACCAATCTAGAAATTGCAATCATTTTTAGAAGTTGAATTCCACCAGTTCCATATTCAACAATTCCCTCATCTTGCATCAAAGTATTATTTGGTTCAAAGTTCCAAGGAATGAAAGCCATAAAACCATTAGTTTTTTCTTGTAATTTTACAATTTTTGAAAAGTGTTCAACAATATCATCATTACTCTCAACATGTCCATACATCATTGTAGCAGAACCAGGGAGACCTACAGAATGTGCTTCATCCATTATTCGAATCCAATCATCACTAGAAATTTTTTTTGGACTAATAATTTCTTTTACAGAATCAGTTAAAATTTCAGCTCCTGCACCGGGAATAGATTGTAAACCTGCATCCTTCAATCTAGACAAAATTTCTCTTGTAGAAGATTTTTCAACTCTTGCAATCATATCAATTTCAGAAGTAGATAATCCATGAACTCCAATAGTTGGAAATTTTTCACGAATCATTTTGAAAGCATCTTCATAATACTCAATTTTTAAATTTGGATTGTGTCCACCTTGAATCAAAACTTGACGAATTTTAAACATATCATAAGATGCCTTAACACGTGTTTCAATCTCATCAAGAGATAAAGTGTAAGAATCCTCAGCACCAGGTGGTCTATAAAATGCACAAAATTTACAATCAGTAATACAGACATTTGTATAATTCAAAATTATATTGTTTACAAAAGATGCTTTACTACCAAATTGTTTTTTTGTTAAAGAACCTGAAACTAATCCCATCAAATGAACGTCATCAGATTTTAAAAGTCTCAAAATATCTTCAGGACCAGGTCTATTACCGTTAAGGGAATTTTCTAAAATATCTTTAATATCACTTTTTTGTATCTGTTCAGTAGTCTGACTCAATCATCTTTAATTCTTTAGAATTTCTATTTATTCCTTGATAGAACATAAGATTAAAAAAAATATCAAACAAGTATACCAAATTTAAAATAAATTTGAGCATGCATATACACGTTATTTTTATAGGGCTGAAAGAACAAAACAAAACATGGTATCAGCAACAGAAATTAGATTAAATCGAGTATTAAGAAAAGGAAAAATGCTTTGTATTCCAATGGATCATGGCATTTCAAATGGACCTATTGAAGGTCTTGAAGATCCAGCTTCAATGATTTACAAATGTGAAAGATATGGATTAACTAGTATTATCATTAACAAAGGAATTCTCAAAACATTACCAAAACCACCAAAAATTGGGACATTAGTACATTTTTCGAGTAGTACGTCATTATCATTATCACCAAATCGTAAAATGTTAACTGGCACAGTAAAAGAAGCAGTAGCACTAGGAGCTGATGGTGTTTCACTCCACATCAACATTGGTGGAAAAGAGGAACCTGAAATGTTGGAACAATTAGGATTGACAGCAGATCAATGTCACAGATGGGGAATGCCGCTTTTAGCTATGATGTATCCAAGAGGAGAAAATATTCCAAACCCACATGATCCAGAAATTGTAGGTCATGTTGCAAGAATTGGTGCAGAGTGTGGTGCAGACATTGTGAAAACACTATACACCGGAGACATAGATTCATTTTCAAAAATTGTCAAAAGCACGCCAGTTCCAATTGTAATTGCAGGCGGACCTAAAGCAAAAACAGATTTAGACATTCTTCAAATGACTGAAGATGCAATTTCTGCAGGAGCTAAAGGAGTAACATATGGCAGAAATATTTTTGCACATAAGAAACCAGAAAAAATGGTACAAGCATTGTCAGAAATAATTTTCAAAAAAGGAACTGCAAAGGAAGCAATGAAAAGAATTGAGTAAATCAAGAGAATTAATAATTTTACCAAAAGTAAATCAGGCACAATTAACAAAATTTTTACCTCAATTAGAGGAAGAGGGAATTAAAACAGTGTATTTAGATCCTAAAAAATTAGGTAAGAAGAAAACAAAATTAAAAACAATATCCACATCAAATTCCTCAAATTACGTAGTATTAGAAAAAGAAAATTCAACAAAACCAAAAGGCAGAAAAATTGGAATTAAATTTGAAGTGTTATCAAATTCAGATATTGAAAACGTATTATCTATTTCAAAAAAAGGATTAGATTTTGTGATAATTGAAGTTAAAGATTGGAAAATAATTCCGTTAGAAAACATTATTGCAAAATTACATAAGATACATACAAAGATCTTTGCAATTGCTAGAACACCAGAAGAAGTAAGAAAAATGTTTTCAATTTTAGAAGTAGGAGTAGATGGAGTGATTTTTAGTACATCTTCAATCAATGAAGTAAGAGAAGCAATGGTCTACCTAGGTACCAGAAGTTTTGACATGAAACCAGCAAAAATTCTGGAAATCAAAGAAGTAGGAGATGGCGAAAGAGTTTGTGTTGACACAGCATCGATGTTGCATAAAGGTGAAGGAATGTTAATTGGAAGTAGATCAAATTTCTTATTTCTTGTTCATAATGAATCAGTAGGATCATCATTTACATCACCACGACCATTTAGAGTTAATGCAGGTGCAGTTCATTGTTATACTTTATCTCCAGACGGTACAACAAATTATTTATCAGAAGTAGAAACTGGTTCTGAAGTATTAATTCTAAATTCAAAAGGGAAAGCACGTAGAGCCACAGTAGGAAGATCAAAAATTGAGAGAAGACCAATGTTAATGATCAAAGCATCAGTAGGAAATGAAATTGGTGGGATTATTGCACAAGATGCAGAAACAATCAGATTCATTAAACCAAACGGCCAATTAGTGTCAGTTACACATCTAAAAAAAGGGGACATAGTTATGGCACATGCTAAACCTGCAACAGGAAGACATTTTGGAATGGAAGTTTCAGATGAATATATTTTAGAAAAATGAAATACAAAACATGTATATCAATTGCAGAGAATTCTCCAAAAAAAATTAAAAATAAATTAAAAGATTCATTGAAAAAATCAGACTATGTAGAAATAAGATTTGATTTTTTGAAAACAGAAAAAATTCCTGAAACATTAGAAATAATCAAAAAAGATCTGGAAAAAGTGGTCTGTACATTAAGACCAAATAACGAAGGTGGAAAATTTGCAGGTAGTGAGAAAGAGAGAATCTCAACATTAAAATTAATTGCAGAATATAATCCATTTTTATTAGATGTGGAATTCAACACATTGAATAAAAATAAAGAATTTACGAATTATCTCAAAACTACAAAAACAAAAGTGCTAGTGTCATGGCATGATTTTAAAAAAACTCCTAGCACAGGAGAATTGAAAAATAAAATTAAGAAAATGAGTAAATTTTCAAATTATGTAAAAATTGTAAGTACAGCAAAATCAGTAGAAGATGCAACTAGAATGCTAGAATTATACAAAAGTAAAGGCAAAAATAATTTAATTTCATTTGCAATGGGGGATGCAGGCAAAATTTCAAGAATTTTATGCCTATATCTTGGAAGTCCATACACGTATGTGTCATTAGGAAAAGCAATTGCGCCAGGACAATTCAATGTCGATGAAGTAAACAAAATAATCAATCTAAAAATCAGCAAATAAGAAATTGAGAGTTTAAATCAATCTATTTCTCAAAAAACATATGGGAAAAAGTTTTGCAGTTATTGGAGATCCTATCAATCATTCCTTATCTCCAATTATACATAGTGCAGCATTTAGAGAATTAAATTTAGACTCTTCATATATTGGATATAGAATTCCAAAAGGAGAACTAGAAAGTGGGATTGAAGGACTCAAAAAAATTAAAATTAGCGGATTTAATGTCACAATACCTCACAAAATTGAAATGATGAAATATCTAGATAAAATGGATGAATCATGCAGTGTTATTGGTGCTGTTAATACAGTTGTGAATAAGGAAGGAATGTTAAAAGGATACAATACAGATATGGACGGATTTTTAGAACCGTTAAAAAAAAGAAATATTTCAATTCAAGATAAAAAAATATTATTGATTGGTGCAGGGGGGGCAGCAAGAGCTATCGTTGCAGGAATATCTAAAGAAAAAGCAAAAGAGTTAGATATTGTAAACAGAACAATAGCAAATGCAAATGAATTATCAAAATTCGCTACAAGAATAGGGTTGTCTACAAATGTAAAAAAAATAGAAAATGTTAAAAATTTACAGGACTACGATGTCATAATTAATTCAACATCATTAGGATTAAAAAACGAATCCAGTCCAATTTCATTTAAACAAATAAATGAAAATACGATAGTGTACGATATTGTATACTCTCCAATGAATACAGATTTTATTAAAAAAGCAAAAGAAAAAAAATTAGAAATTATTTACGGATATGAAATGCTTTTAGGTCAGGCTACAAGGGCATTTGAGATTTGGCATGAGATGAAAGCACCTTATAATGCAATGAAGAAAGCATTGTTAGGGGGATTCTGATGGCAAAAGTAAAAGCTACTGTACACGGTGCTGTATCCATAGTTAGTGCAATAGCAAGTAAAAAAGGAGCAACGTTAGGGATTTCATTAAAAGTCGAAGCAATTGTAGAAACGTCAGAAGGAAAAGGAATCATAATTCAATCAGAAAACAAAAGTCTCAGTTCTAGATTAATCAATAAAACAATTGAAAAAATTGTTTCAAAAAAAGATTTAGAAAAAAATAAAATTACAATTACGTTAACTTCAGAAATTCCAACAGGATATGGATTAAAAAGTTCCAGTGCAATTTCATCTGTGGTTGCATTAGGATGTGCAAAAATATTCAAACCGAAATTAACAGATAAACAAATTCTATTAGCTGGAGTGGAAGCATCAATTGAAACCAAAGTAAGTATTACTGGAGCATATGATGATGCATGTTCTTGTTATTATGGAGGATTCAACATAACAGATAATGGAAAAAGAAATAGAATAGATTTTGAAAAAATTCCATCAAATTTAATTGCAATTATTTTTATTCCAAAAAATAGAAAGAGAGGAAATTTGAAAAAATTGAAAATATTAACGTCAATTTTTAATCATGCATGGATGTTAGCAAACGAGAAAAAATATTGGGAGGCAATGACAATAAATGGATTAGCAACATCTGCTATTTTAAATTCAGATCCTAAAATCATTATAGATTTGATTGATAAAGGAGCACTTGGGGCATCAGTTTCAGGAAACGGTCCATCAATTGCAGCAATTGTAAAAAAAGAAAATCTATTAGATGTCAAAAAAATATTTTCAAATTTTGAAGGCAGTGTTATTGTTTCAAAAATTAACAACAAAAAGGCAGAAGTACATGAGCTGTAAAGTAGAAAAATCAAAAATCAGCGGAACCATAGATTGTCCGTCAAATAAAAGTTATACACACAGGGGAATTTTTCTAGCATCACTTGCAGGTAACAATAGCAGAGTAGAGAATGTTCTGATTTCAGCAGATACTCAAGCAACTATTGATGCATGCAAAAAATTTGGAGCAATTATAGAAGTTAATGATTCAACCGTTATTGTAAAAGAATCAATAAAGATAGGCTCAAAAGTGTCAAAAATAGATGCTAAAAATTCTGGAACAACCATCAGAATTGCAATGGGGATTGCTAGTCTATTTTCTGAAGAAATTACTTTAACAGGAGATGACAGCATTCAAAAAAGACCAATGCAGCCATTATTAGATGCATTAGCAAGCATTGGTGCAAAATGCAGTTCAACTGAAGGAAAACCTCCAGTAAAAATTAAAGGAAAAATTTCAGGGGGGGACATAATAATTCCAGGGAATTTATCAAGTCAATTTATAACATCATTGTTAATTAGTGCACCACTAACAAAAAATGGAATCAATTTAACAATTGAAGGAGATTTAGTATCAAAACCTTATCTAGATGCAACAATTGCAACAATGAGAAAATTTGGGGTTTCAGTTCAAACATTAATTCCATATAAAAAATACAACATATCATCACAAATTTATAAAAATACAACGTTTAATGTTCCAATAGATTTTTCAAGTTTAGCATTACTTCTTTCTTTTACTGCACTTAATGGAGAAAACATAACAATCAAAGGAAGTATTGGAAATTTACCTCAAGGGGATGAAGCATTCATTGACTTTTTGGAACAATTAGGAGTTTCAGTAACAATTAATGAAAATGAGATTAAAATTGAATCACCTGAAAAATTAACTGGAGGAATTTTTGATTTAAGAAATTCACCAGATCTTCTACCACCATTAGCAATATTATCACTAATTTCATCAGAACCAATTGAGATTGTAAATGTGAAACATGCAAGATTAAAAGAAACAGATCGAATTTCTATTCTTGCAAGAGAATTGCCTAAAATAGGAATTATTGTTGAGGAAAAAGAAGACGGCTTAATTTTAAAATCTTCAAATAATCTTACAGGAGCCAAATTAGATGCAGAAAATGATCATAGATTATTCATGGCATTTTGTATTGCAGGAACATATATCGGAAATTGTACGGTGACAGATTCAAAATCAGTTCAAGTATCCTATCCAAATTTCATAGAAGAAATGAACAGATTAGGCGCAAAAATTGAGATCATATCGTAACTAGTGAAAAAACCAGCAATTTCAAAAAATCAGTGTGATAAGCAATAAGTCATAATTTTTTCTAATTATGACATGTTATCTAATGAGAGATTTACCTAAAACCACGAGGAATTATAAACATCACTTAACTAGATAATATGTTGCCGGGAAGTTCTATTGGTCAGCGTCTTGTTTTGACAAGCTTTGGTGAAAGTCATGGGAAATCAATTGGTGCAGTTTTAGATGGATGTCCTGCAGGATTAGAAATTGATGAAAAAGAGATCCAGGAAATGCTTGATTTAAGAAAGCCAGGTCAGAATATTATTTCAACACAGAGAAAAGAAGGAGACATTGTGGAAATCATATCAGGAGTTTTTAGAGGATTTACAACTGGTGCACCAATAACTATGTTAATTTGGAATGCAGATCAAAAATCAAAAGATTATGAGAATTTGAAAACAAAATTAAGACCAGGTCATTCAGATTACACCGCAATGATGAAATATAATCAATTCAATGATCATAGAGGAGGAGGTAGATTTTCAGGAAGGTTAACTGCAACACACGTAATGGGTGGAGCAATTGCAAGAAAATTACTTAAGATCACATTGGGAATTAAAATTAATTCATTCACATCTCAAATAGGAAAAGTAAAGATGGAAAAAGAATTCAATGAAAAAATGTCAAAATTAATTTATAAAAATGAAGTAAGATGTCCAGAGGTAAAAACAGCAAAAAAAATGAGAGACTCAATACTTGATGCAAAGAAAAAAGGAGATTCTCTAGGAGGAATCATTGAATCAATTACAACAAATGTGCCAGTAGGACTAGGAGAACCAATTTTTAGTTCACTAGAATCAGACTTGAGTAAAGCAATTTTTTCAATTCCATCAGTTAAAGGAATAGAGTTTGGTTCAGGATTTAGAGGTTCAGAGTTATTCGGTTCTGAAAATAATGATTTGTATACAATGAAGAGAGGAAAAATTGTTACAAAAACAAATAACTCAGGAGGAATATTAGGTGGAATTTCTAATGGAATGCCAATAACAATGAGAATTGCATTTAAACCAGCATCATCCATTGCTCAAAAACAAGATACAGTAGATATTAAAAATAAAAAAAATGCAATTTTACAAGTAAAAGGTAGGCATGATCCTTGTGTAGTCCCAAGAGCTGCACCAGTTGTCGATTCATTAGTAGCACTAACTATAGCAGATCATGCACTTATCACAGGTGCAATCAAACCAAATTTATAAAAAAATGTCAGACATTAATGAACTTCGGAATAAAATGGATGCAGTTACATTAGAAATGATCAATTTACTGAAAACTCGTACCAACATTGCAAAACAAATTGGAGAAGTCAAAAAAAGTATTGGAAAAGGGGTTACAGATGAAGAACGTGAAGAAAATTTACGTAAAAAAATTATGAAAGTATCTCAAGAAATAGGATTAGATGAAACACTATCATCAAAATTTTTGAATTTTTTATTAAATGAGTCAATCAAAGTTCAATCAGAAAATAAACAAACACATCTTTCAATATTTCTAAAAGCAAAATCACTAGAACAAGAAGGTAAAAAAATTATACATATGGAGGTAGGTGAACCAGATTTCTCCCCACCGGAAATTGTTAAAAAATCATTATCAGAAGTGTTTGATGAAGGATTTATGAAATATGGACAAGCAACAGGAATGCCAAAATTTAGGGAAGCGCTTGCAAAATATGTTTCACAAAAATTCAATGTAGAAATCACGCATGATAACATAATTGTCAGTCCAGGAGCAAGATTTTCAATTTTTTCAGCAATCAGCACACTACTAAATCCAGGTGATGAAATGATTGTAATTGAACCATCATGGCCAGCATACAAAGATTGTGCATTAAATTCAGGGATTAAAGTTAGAACAATAAATACAACGTTAGAAAAAAAATGGGAGCCATCAATTGAACAAATAAAAAATACAATTAATTCAAATACAAAAATGATTGTTCTCAACTATCCAAATAATCCAACAGGTAAAATATTACCAGAGAAATTACAAGACGACATTATAGATTTAGCTAAAGAAAATAATCTCTATGTTCTAAGTGATGAAATTTATTCACAGTATGTAAAAACTGATTGGAAGAGTATTCTAAGTTATAATTATAAAAAAAGTATAGTCACACAATCATTTTCTAAGTCACATGCGATGACAGGTTTCAGAATAGGTTATGCAATAACATCTAAAGAAATTATAGAAAAAATGGTTAAATTAGAAGCACTTTGTTTAACTAATGTTTCAGAGCCAATTCAATATATTGCCATGAAAGCATTAGAATCAAATACATCAAATAATTCAAAATTAATTCAAAATAGATTGAATTTGCTTTCAGAAAAAGCCAAAGAAATGGGATTAGAATTTATGATTCCAGATGGAGCAATGTATATTTTTGCAAAAATTAATCAAAAAGACTTCAACGGAGTAGAATTCGCCAATCAATCATTAGAACGTGGATTAGCAGTAGCCCCAGGTGAGGGATTTGGTAATTATAAGAATTTTATTAGAATATCAGCGTGTCAAGACGAGAAAACACTAATGGAAGGAATGCATATACTAGGCAATATCATGAGTGAAAAACAGTGAAAAAACTAACAGTAATTGGTGCAGGTGGACAAATGGGCCGATGGTTCACAAAATATTTTTCAGGTTTAGATTTTGAAGTAACAGGATATGATACAGAAGCTAAAAGTTTTGGCAAAGATATCTTAGTTTCAGAATCATTAGTAGGAGCCATCCTAAAAGCAGATTATGTAGTATTATGTACACCTACACGAAGAACTCCAGAAATCATCAGATTAATTGCAAAAGAAATGAAAAAAGGAACGTATCTCATAGAAATATCATCAGAGAAATCAAAAGTTGTCTCATCATTATCTAAAATGCCTGACAAAATTAATCCAATTTGTATCCATCCAATGTTTGGTCCGGGAATTAAAACAATCAAAGGTCAAAATATAATTTCAGTTCCAATTAAAGATGCAAAAAAAGAATTGACAGTTACAAAAACATTGTTTTCAGGAGCAAATTTTGTTACAATTGATGCAATTGAACATGACAAAAAAATTGCAGTTATTTTAGGATTAACTCATTTAATGAATTTAGTATTTGCAAATATAATTTCAAAAGATGAAAAAATGTTACTAACAGAAAAAATGTCTGGTACTACATTTAGAGTTCAAAAAACATTAGCAGAAAGTATCATGACAGAGACACCAGAATTAATTGAAACAATTATTGCAAATCCAGAAATCAGAAGAGTTGCAGAAGAATTATGGAAAGACATAGGAAGATTACTCACATCAGTTCAAGAATCAAAAACAGAGGAAGTGATAGAATATATCAAAAATTGTCAAGAGAGACTTTCAAAACATACTGATCTTGACGAATCATATAAAAAACTCTCAAAAATGGTCAAATCTGTTGAAAAATAGGCATAATGCGTTCAACCAGAATTGTTACATCATTTATCAAAAATAATGAAAAAATTCTAATTCTAAAAAGGAGTGATAAAGTAAAATCGATGAAAGGTTTATGGTCAGGAATAAGCGGCATCATTGAAAATAATGAAAAACCTTCAGATAGGGCAAAAATTGAAATTTTAGAAGAAATTGGAATTAAAAGAGAAAAAATCACATTGATTAAATATCTGGAAAAGATTACAATTCGCTCACCACAATATAAAAATCACGAGTGGGAGGTGTTTTCATTTTTATTTGAAACAAAAGAAACAAAAATTAAACTTAATTGGGAAAACTCACAATTCAAATGGATTAATATTTATGAATTAAAAAATTATGAAACTGTTCCCAATCTAGAAAAAATATTACTCGATTTGTGGTAAATTCTCATTTTCCTTATCATATTTTTTTTGCTGAGGCAACATCATGTAAACACACGCGCCTCCACACATTGTACATGGAACATTGTTTCCAGGGTGTTGACCAGTTCTACTGTGAATTTTTGCAGCTTTTTCAGGATCAATAGATAATGCCAATTGTTTTTCCCAATCTAAAGTACGTCTAGCTTCAGTCATCTCCATATCCCATTTTATAGCTTTATCGCGTATCTTAACAAGATCACCAGCATGAGCTGCGATTCTATATGCAATTAATCCAGCTTTAACTTCTTCAGCATTAGGTAATGCTAAATGTTCAGATGGAGTAAGATAACACAATAGATCTACACCTTCACTAGCTGAAACTGCTGCACCAATAGCACTTGCAATATGATCATGTCCAGATGCAACATCAGTAACCAAAGGACCAAGTACATAGTAAGGAACATCGCCAATTAGAGATTTTGCCAATTTTACATTAGCCGCAACTTCATTTAATGGAACATGCCCAGGTCCCTCAACCATTACTTGTACATCATTTTCATGAGCTCTCTTAGTCAATTGGGAGATATTGATCATTTCCTGAACTTGTAATTCATCATGTGAGTCTAAAATTGAACCAGGTCTAAGGGCATCGCCAAGACTAAAAGTAACATCATATTTCTTGGCAATTTCCATCATGTAATCATAATGAGTGATATATGGATTTTCTTTATCATGTTTTAACATCCAAGCAGCAGTAATAGTTCCGCCTTTACTAACGACTCCTCCATATCTTTGAACTTTAAGAATTCTTTTTGCAATATCTTTTGTAATGCCACAATGAACAGTAGTATAATCAACACCATCTTTAGCATTATTTTCAAATGCCTTAATGTAATCATCTTCAGTTAAATTTAATGGATTTTTGTGAACCTCAACACCATAATTGTATGCCTCATAAATTGGAACAGTTCCAAAAGTAATTGGTGCCGTATCCATTAATGTTTGACGTATTTTTTTTACATCACCACCATCACTAAGATCCATCATAGTATCTGCATGATACTTTATTGCAACTTTAGCTTTTTCAATTTCTTCATCCAAATTTACATTTAATGTAGAAGTTCCAATATTGACGTTAACTTTAGTTTTCAAACCTTTACCAATTCCAACATTGTGAATTTTTTGAGGTCTAACATTATTACTAGGAATTATAATTGATCCTTGAGCAATTTTAGGAATTAGCCAATCAAGTGAAACATCCTCATCTTTAGCAACTTGTTTCATTTCATCAGTGGCAACACCACGACGTGCTGAAGTCATTTGAGTAGTCATGACATAATGTAGTTTTTACCTGATTTAAACAATAGTAAAAATAATTCAAAAATTAGAATTAATTAGGATTAGCACTATATTAATAAAATAATAAAATCTTATATTTTCAAAATACAATATTATGTATGAAAACAATTAGAGAGTGCATTCATTGTGGTAGAGAATTTTACAGTATGAAAGATGAATTCTGCTCAAATGATTGTGTAACACAATCTTCAACTTAAGATAATGGAATTTTTGTTCAAAAATTAATTTTTCAGATTTGAATTTAGAAATTCTTTCTAAGATAGGCTCAACAATTCATTCAAAATTAGAAAGATTTGAGAAATTTTATCTAATCTCAATGACTCTTTAAATTAATTCAATTTCTGCAATAACTAAAGACGGATAATTACTAAAATCAAAAATTTTAGATAGAATTATCGTTATCAAAATAATCTACTATCTAGTGGGGCTCCAAGTTTCTTCCATATTATCATCAATATTTTCAGAAACAAAAATTTTTTTCCCACATTTAAAACATTGCCAAAGAAATTTTCCGTCTTTTTTTTCTTGATACTGCATAGGGAGTAAGCAATTTGTACATTGTAATTGATGAGGAATGGAACCATCATCCACCATAGGAATTTTACTCATAAAATAAAAAAATCATTCGACTATAAAACAAATATTATTGTTATAAATTAAAAAAAGAATTAAAATGGAAAAATAGATTAGTACTAAGAGAAAGTAAATGATGTGAATTTATTATCAATAGGGGGTTCAGATCCATCTGGAGGTTCAGGAATTCAAAGTGACATTAAGACATTTTCAACATTTCACGTTCATGGATTAACAATAGTTACAGCAATTACAGGACAAAACACATCAGATTTTGGAATGATTGAACCAGTATCAAAAGTAATTTTAGAAAATCAATTAAAATCAATAATAAAAGATTTCAAAATAGATGGAATAAAAATTGGAATGGTATACAATTCACAAATTATTAAAATAATTTATCAATATCTAAAAAAATTAAAAATTCCAATTGTAGTGGATCCAGTAATTAAATCAACTACAGGTGGAATGTTAATAGAAAAATCAGCTATTGTTGATTTTAAAAAATTCATCATACCCCTTGCCACAATAATCACCCCAAACAAATTTGAAGCAGAAATTTTAACAAAAACTAAAATTAATTCTAAAAATACGCCTGAAAAAATAGCTAAAATGATTCAAAAAATGGGAGCTGAAAATGTGGTTATTACAGGAGTAAAAAGTGTAAATCAAGAAATAGAAGATTTTGTTTTAGAAAAAAATAAAAAATATTTTCTCTTAAATAAAAAAATTTCAAAGATTAATCGAGGAAGTGGCAATATTCATTCAGCTGTAGCATTGTATGCAATTGTTAAAAATAAAAATATTAAAGAAGCATTGGGATTTGCTAAAGAAATTACACTTAATTCAATTAAAAACTCACATAAAATAGGAAAAGGAATAGTAATTACAAATATTGATGAACAAGATGTTATAAAAAATAAATTACAGGATTCCATTAATGAATTTACTAAAATAAAAAATATTTTTCAAAATATTCCAGAATGTCAAACAAATTTTGTTTATTCTAAACATAAACCTAAATCAGTTAAAGAAATAATTGGAATTTCAGGAAGAATAGTTAAAGCAGGAAAAAAAGTAATTGTTGCAGGAGATTTAGAATACGGAGGTTCAAAACATGTTGCAACTGCATTATTAGCAGTTAATAAAAAATATTCAAAAATTCGATCTGCAATTAATTTAAAATATAAAAATGAAATAATATTAAAAATAAAAAAATTAAAATTAATCACATATGATTATGATAGAAATCAAGAACCAAAAAATGTGAAAAATAAAGGTTCAACAATAGAATGGGGAATTACAAATGCAATTAAAAATTCAAAAACATCACCAGATATAATTTATCATAAAGGAGATATTGGTAAAGAACCGATGATCATAGTATTTGCTGAGACACCAGATGCAGTCATGGAAAAAATTCTTAAAATTATTTAAAAAACGATAAATTTATCCTTGAACATAAATACTCAAATTTGAAATAATATTTGTGAAAGCAGTTATTCTTGCGGGAGGTCTAGGAACAAGATTAAGACCATTGACTAACAACAAGCCAAAACCAATGTTGCCAGTAGGTGAAAAACCAATTTTAGAACACCTAATAGAATGGACAAAAAAAGGAGGAGTTAAATCAATAGTAATTTGTGTAAGTTATCTTAGAAAATCAATTGAAGATTATTTTGAAGATGGAAGTAAATTTGGAGTTAAAATTGAATACGCAATTTCAAACAAACCATTAGCTACAGCAGGACAACTTAAAACAGCAGAAGAATTTATCGATGATGATTTTGTATGTATGTATGGGGACTCGATTTTTAATTTTAGTTTAAAGAATATGATAAAACAGCATGTTACAAAAAAATCATTTGTGACAATGAGTTTAAATGAATTTAAAACAAATTTACCATATGGGGTAATTGAAACTTCTAAAAACGGAAAAGTGGTAAGTTGGAATGAAAAACCAGAAATAAAAGCAAATGTAAACATGGGATGCTATGTAATGAATCCAAATATTTTTGATTTTATTCCAAAGAATAAAGCATACGGAATGGATGATGTAATAAAAAAAGCAATGAAGAAGAAACAAGCAGTGAATAGTTTTATTACAAAAAAAGGTTTTACAGATATTGGAAATAAAGAATCATACAAACAAGCATGTGACGAATATGAAAGAAAGCAAGAGAAATTAAAATGAATCAACCCATAATAAGAGAAATAGAAGAAGGGGATTTTCAAAAAGGGTTTCTAAATACATTGGATACATTAAGAGAAGCAAGCACTATCAGTAAAGATAAAGCATTAGAAATTTTGAATAACATAAAATCAAATCCAAATCACATCATCATTGTTGCCGAAATGGATGATAGAATTATTGGGTCGACAACTCTTCTAATTGAGCCTAAATTCATTCATCAAGGAGGATTTGTAGGGCACATAGAGGACGTGGTAGTTAGTAAAGAGTTCCAAGGTCAAAAAATAGGTGAAAAAATTATCAAATATGTGTTAAAAGTTGCTGAAAAACATAATTGCTATAAAACAATTTTAGATTGTTCAGATGATGTTAAACAATTTTATGAAAAAATGGGTTTCAAATATCATTCAAACGAATTTAGATTTGATCACAACTAAAAATATTCTTTTGTAGGACGTTTTTTTCGTTTTAAGATTAGTCTTGATCCAACAGCCATTACAGGAGCAGATAATATTATGAATAAGATTGGCAGATATTGAACTGCATCTGTTACATAAATTTCTGGAACAGAGTCAACCCAAGAATAAACTACAAGATTACCTGCAAGTAAAATAATACCTCCAACTATAATCAAACCACCAATTTGCTTTGAACCGTAATTCCTTGACATAATGTAAGCAACTGCAGCTAAAATTCCAGCTGGTGCAACACCAATGGAAACAAATTGAATTAGTTTTGGATCAGGAGCAAATCCTTGTGCAATAACAGCATCTTCAGGAACAGTTAACATAAAATAATAAACAGAAATCATTTCACCAGCAAACATTGCAAAAAGAGCGACACTGATTACTGCAAGCCATTTTTCAACATTCCCCATTAACTGAAGTAAATAGAGTTGATAAATAAACCATTCAGAAATTAGATGATTCCTACAAGATTAGCTAATTCTTTCCTACAAGCAATACCAAGTTTTTCTGCAGCCTCTTCAGGTGAAATATCATTTAAAAATATACCATAGCCACGTTCTAAACCAGACCAAGATTTTGTGATTGGATAAATTTCAATATGCCAATGAATTTGTCTAGTATTCTTCTTTTCAGGTGAAAGGTGAAATACCAAATTATATGAAACATTTTTGATTGTTTTTGTTAGTCCGCCTAATGTTGCTCTCAAAATTAAGGACAAATCGTTTATTTCTTTTTGAGTAATTTTTGAAAAACTAGTCGTGTGTTTCTTTGGAGAAATCCAAAATTCATAGGGGTATGAAGGGGCCCATGGGGAGAAAGCAATGAATCCATCAGTTTGAAGAATTTGTCTAGGCCCACTTAGTTCTTCGTTAATAGTTTGGCACATATGGCAAACACCCTTTTCGTTCAAAATTTTATGTGACGCCTCAGCCTCTGCATCAATTACAGGAGGAATAGTAGAAAGGGTTAGAATGTTCAAGTGAGGATGAGGGTTAGTACTACCTGCCAATTCACCATTATCGCCATAAATTGAAACATACGTAACACCTTTTTGAGTATAAAGCCATCGGAGTCTATCTTGAACAACAACTAAAACATTTGACCATTGTTCTGGACTGATAGTAGAAAATGTGTCCTTTGAATTTGGAGATGCAACAATAACGTAATGATATCCATAATTAGGTTCACTGTAAAATGGCTTTTCACTGTAAGAATTTTCTGTTTCAACAGAAACTACAGGATTTTTACTTTCAAAAACACGAATAGACCATCCTTCGACATAATCATCTTCACTGTCTTGAAGACGTTGCAGCATTCCATCTTTTTCTACCAGTGATAAAACGGAAGGAGGAGTCATAGATTCATTTCCAGGTGCAAAAGGGTTTTTTTTCGAATCAATTACTTGTTTAGTTTTCTTTGAAACGATCATAAAACGTTCAGAAACATAATCCTTACGCATGTCACCCATATTTGTAATTGAAAGTAATTGTATGTTAAAATGTTTACTAAAAAAAATTCAAAAAATAAAAAGGTAGTCTAGATTGAGAAAATTAATTTTCACATTAATTATTTGAAACAAACGTTTGAAAAAATTAAAATGATCGCAATGATCATTGCAAGATTTAAAACAGAGATCAAAAAGGTGGATAAACAGAGATCAAAATGGATAATTCCAACATACATATGATTTATGTTCTATTAGATGGAGTTGGTGATCTGCCACATCCAGATTTGGATGGAAAAACACCATTAGAGGCTGCAAATACTCCGACTTTAGATAAAATTGCAAGTAACGGTTCTATTGGAGAAGTAATTTCTGTAGGAAAAGGAATAGCACCTGAATCAGATATTGCAGTTTTCAATATGTTAGGGTATAAATTTGAACATGAAGATTATGCAGGAAGAGGAGTCATAGAGGCCATAGGTGTTGGAATTGATTTTAAAGACGGAGATTTAGCTTTGAGAGGAAATTATTCAACATTAAATGAAGAAGAGGTAATCATAGATAGAAGAGCAGGTAGACATATTGAAAAAGAAGATGCAGAAGGAATTGCAAAAGAATTAGAAGAAAAAATGAAATTTTCAATTCCAGATACTAAAATTGTAGTTGCACCTACAATTGGACATAGAGTGACAGTAAGAATTAGAGCACCAACTCAATTATCATCAAGAATTACAAATACAGATCCTGCATACAGCAACATTGGGGGCATGGGAGTAGCTAAAGCAGTTGGAGATTTTCTTAAAATTGAAAAATGTTTACCATTAGAAGAAATTGAAGATGCAAAAATTGCTGCAAATTTAGTAAACGAGTTTTCCGAACAATCAATCAAAATTATGAAAGATAGTATAATTAATAAAAAAAGACATGATGAAAATAAAAAACAATTAAGTTGTATTCTGCTCAGAGATGCAGGTAATAAGTATCCAGATGTATCACCAATTAATGAAAAACATGAGATGAAATTTTCATGTATTGTTGACATGCCAGTAGAACTTGGAATTTCAGAAGTGCTCAAAATGAAAGCATTTGAAGCAGGAGGACTAACAGATTATGAAGAAAAAGCAAAAGTTGCTGCAAAAGCAATGGAAACACAAAATGCAATTTACGTTCACCTGAAAGGACCAGATGAATTTGGTCATGATGGAGATGCCATAGGCAAAATGAAAAACATAGAAGAAATTGACCAAAGATTTTTCAAAACACTTGTAGAAAATATAGATTCAAGTAAGGTTGCAATAATTATTTCAGCAGATCATTCCACCCCATGTATTAACAAAGGGCACAGTGATGATCCAGTGCCACTAATAGTTTCAGCAGATTTTATAAAAAATGATGGAACAACAAGAATGACTGAGGAACAAGCAAAGAAAGGAAGTATTGGATTATTGCAAGGTGCAGAAGTGGTTACAAAATCACTAGAATTAATCAGATCTCAAATAAAACCAAATTGTTAATTTTTTGCATTTCAATAGATTTTTCTCTAATTCTTTCAACGTCAATTGAATGATACATTGAAGGAGAACTTCCAAGTTTTTCTAAAGCTCTTCCCAACATTCCAATACCAATTTTTAATTCATTTTCTTGAGCATGAGCATACGCAACTGCAACAAGAATTATTCCTTGAACCAATTCTTTTTCACGTCCAAAACATTTTTTCCAAACACCTTCAAATGCTTCATGACATTCCCAAAATCGTTCATTATTAAAATAGAAAATTCCATCTTTAATCCCTTGATCGATTTCAATTTCTTCATCAACTATATGCCTCAAATTATCTAAATCTCCAATGGGAGAGAGTTTTTCAACAAATTCATCCACATCTTTAGTTTCAATTGCTATATCAAATTCAATAAATCCAGTAGCAATTCTTGCAAGTCTTACATGTGCATCCATTTCAGAAATTAGATCTCGAGCGCGATGTAAGATTTCACGAGAATTTATAGGAAGATACTCTTGATTTTTTAAATGAATCAAATATCGTTCCATGTCCATTAATTCATTATATTTTCTTAAATTTCTTATGTAAATTCAACTAGGTTTATATGAAATATCCAAAGGATTTTTGATACATGTCAGTTATTCAGACACTTTCAGATGTAAACAACACCTTTTTGTCACGAAGAGAATTAACTTGTGATTTTGCAGGATTGGGTGGAAAACTAAAGAATTTGGAAGCAGTGGATATGGTAACAAAGGAGTTCAAATTAGATGGCAAAATAGTCATTCCAATGAGATTAAAAACACATGTAGGTATGTCTAAAGTTACTGGAATTTTCTATGTTTATGATGATGAAGGATTAGCAAAAAAACATATCAATCCAACTATTTTCTCAAGATTAGAAAAAACTAAAGCAAAGAAGGCTGAAGCAGAAAAAGCTGAAGAAGCACCAGCTGAAGAAGCACCAGCTGAAGAAGCACCAGCTGAAGAAGCACCAGCTGAAGAAGCACCAGCTGAAGAAGCACCTAAGGAGAAAACAGACTAATGCCTGTTGAGAAAAAAGGTAACAAAGGTTCCAGTCCAAAAGTTTACGGATATTTCAAAGTTGATGGAGACAAAGCAACTAGAATTAAAAAAAATTGTTCTAGATGTGGAAAAGGAGTATTCATGTCAGAACACAAAGATAGAAACACGTGTGGAAAATGTGGATTAACAGAATTTAAACAATAAAAAAAATATTTAACAAATTAAAATCAATACAATCTTTTTTTGCGTATTTTAGTACTTTTTTCTTCTAGTTCAATGATTTTTGATATGAATTTAGAATCAAGCTTGATATTTGATAAAGATTCTGCAGATAATTTCACATTATTAGCATCTAAAGAAATATTTGATTTAGGTAAATTTCTTTCTGACCAAAATTTAATCACTTTATCTTCAAGTTTGTAATCACGGAAACCTGAAGGGAATTTCTTAGTTATATGATTTAACAGTGTTTTATCTTTAAAGACAACTCGAGGTTCAAACAATCTTGTTTCGTCACTGTAAATATTTTCAAATAAATTACCAGAAAGTTCATCAGAAATCAACTCCATTTTAGAAATTTTCCGTACAAGTTCTAAAAAATGTAAGAATTCATGAGCAAGAATTGCATGAATTGCACCCTTATACCCATATGCAACTAAAGGTGCAGAAATTTGAATGACCACTTGGAATTTTTCTTCAAACATTACTGGAATAGTTCTGGCAAATAAGATACCATATTCATAAGAATTTGAATCAGATGCTGAAAGAACTAAAGAGGGCTCTACATACGCAACAGGAAATTGAATTCCAGATGCTTTTTCAATACGATTTATCCCAGCAATAGTAATTGGGAAACGTTTTAGTGTCAAATCATAAATATCGTTAGGAATAAGCCCCTTAGAATATGCATCTCTAAAACGTACTAAAGGATCCAACAAACATCATTAAAAATTTTAATGTAAAAATGTTGATTTTCTTATGAACTAGGTTTTCCAGACTTTGCTTTCTTTACTCTACGTGTATTTGCCCTTTGATCAGCATGTCTTTGATGTTTACCTTTTTTTCTCATTGGCATGATGATTCATAATATTTAGTGTTAGTTAATTGTTATCATTGAACAATTATTTCTAAAAAATCAAATTCTTGAGGAATACAAGAGGAATTTACAAGTGTAGAGATGTTAGGAAAAATATCAGTCCCGATCACAAATCGTTTGATTGGAAGCCCACCTTCAGCTTTTATAGTCATTTCAAATACATAATTAGAATTTTTTTTATATTTCACGCTAAAAATTTTTTTTTCAAATTTTTTCCCAGATTTTTCAAAAACTGTGATTAAGGAATTTTTAAGATTTTTTAAATTTTTTAAATTTTTTGAATCTATTTGAGAATTAGTTGAAATTTTTATGTTAATTATTGAAATAAATTTCAAAGAAGTTTTTGGGAAATTATTAATAATTTTCAAATTAGAAATGGAAATAAAATCAGAATCAAAATCAGATAACATGGTTTTTCTTCTAAAAGGATGTTGTAATTTCACAAAAAATGGTCGACCGACACCCATCACCAAACTAGATTTATCTTCACCCCCAATCCAAGCAAACTTTGCAGTTGTTCCACCAAATTTCTTAAAAATTAGTTTTGAAATTATTCCTTCAACACTATTAAATTCTGAGATTCCATGAAAATCACAAGATCGACAACCTTTTCCAGAGCAATTATTACAGGATTTTTGTTTTTGTGGAATGCCTCTCATGGATTTGGCATATCGGCCAGAAAGTACAATGGGTTTTGAATGTAATTTACAAGATTCATCTTTTAAATTAATTGTAAAAAATAATTCAGGATCATTAGAATCAATAATTTTTTTTGTTTTTTTTGAGAAAAGTTTTCCCAATTCTTTACTGATGTCAATTTTAACACTTTCAATACCTCTAAGTCTAAATTCAGATTTTAAAGAATCATCTCTATCAACAATTGAAGGTTTAATTACAATTCCAATACTAAATGTTTTAAATTCATAATCAGATGAAACATCAATCATTAATTTTAAAAAATGATCTAAATTAAAAAAAAGATTTTTACAGATTTTTACAAATATGACATTTATTTTGAGAATTGTATTCATTATTTAATTTTTTACCAAGAAGTTTATTTGAAGATAAGTGAAGTTGTTTTGAAAACAATCTTCCCAAACAGTGATCACATAGATCATATTTTTGAATAATCTTATTTGCAATAGGAATTATTTGAAGATAAGTAGACATTTTTGATTGTAATGTAATTTGTGATTAACCCAAACCCATTTTTCTAAGAGTGCCTTGCATTTGACGACCTTTTGAAGCCTTCATCAAATTCTTAGAATTTTTATAATTTTTTAATAATTCTTTGACCTCACCTTCTGGCCATCCAGAACCTCTAGCAATTCGTTTGATTCTAGAAGAGTTTAGTAAATCAGGATCAGCTTTTTCATCTTTATTCATGCTTTGAATAATGTACCTCCATTTTGAAACCCTACCCTCCATTTGATCAACTTGATCTTCTTTTACCATTCCAGACATACCAGGCATACTATCAAGAAGCCCTTTCAAAGAACCAACTTTAGTTACTTCTTCTAATTGATAAAAGAAATCATCCATATTCATTTTCCCGCTAGAAATTCGTTTCATCCTGACATCATCGCCTTCATTTTCCAATCTTTTTGCCAAATCTAATACAGCCTGGACATCACCCATTCCAAGCAATCTACCAACAAATCTAGTAGGAGAGAATTTTTCTAAATCATCAATTCTTTCGCCAGTACCAATGTACATGATTTGTGCTCCTGTTGCAGCTGATGCAGCTAATGCCCCTCCACCTTTTGCAGAGCTATCTAATTTTGAAATTATAACACCTCCAACTGGAATGGTTTTATGAAATGCTTCTGCTTGATTGAAACATTGTTGACCAATAGTTCCATCAATTACAAGTAAAGCTAAATCAGGTTCTGCAACTTTGTTAATTCTACCCATCTCTTCAAGTAAATCTTGTTCTTCCTTATGACGACCTGCAGTATCAATAATTATTACATCAAGAGGTTGTCCTGCAAAATGTTTTAATCCATTTTGAACAATATTTGGAGAATCCTTATTATTTTCTTCTCCATATACCTCAACATTTGATTTCTCACACATCATTTTGAGCTGTACTAAGGCTCCAGGTCGATATGTATCAGCACCTATGACTCCAACTTTATGACCTTGACCAGTCAAAAATTTAGCAAGTTTTGAAGCAACTGTTGTTTTTCCACTCCCTTGAATTCCCAGTAAAACAATTTTATTTTGTTTACCAGATTTAAAATCAAAATCAGTTTCATTTCCTAATAATTTTGATAATTCATCATACAAAATTTTAACAATATGATCTTTTCGTGAAAGTCCAGGAGGGGGAGTTTCATTTAGTGAGCGCTCTTCTAATCTCTTTGTTATTTCAAGGACCAATCGTACATTGACATCAGATGTCAATAATGCTCTTTGAACATCTTTACAAAGATCTTTAATTAATTCTTCATCTATGCCTGAAGACTTAACAATTTTTTTGATTGCATCGCCTAAACTGTTTTTTAATCCATCAAGCATTGTAATTTATCTCAGCATCCACTATTTCAAACCTTCCTCTGTATCCATCCCAATTTTTTCTGAATTGATTAATTTTGATAGAGTTAGAAAAAAGAGGACAGTCAATAACAAAAGTTTCAGCCTCTCCTCCTTCAAAATTTAAATTAAATCCAAATTTTTCAGATAAATTATTCAATAATACTATATCAGATTTTGAAATTAATTTTCCCAACCATTGTTCATCTAAACCATCAGAAGATACAGTTATCATCATAAAATGAAAATCAGAATCAACTAATTCATTCATATATTTTTTTGGTTCAATTTTCCATAAAGGTGCAATAGAAATTAGATTTAATTTTTCACATAATGTTTCAAAATGTTTTTTTTGAAAATTACTTTTTATTCCGCCATGAACTAATCCATCAATTTGAAATTTTTCTTTTGCAGTTTGTAATAATTTTTCTAACAAAATTAATTCATCAGGGGTTTTGTTTGAATTTGATTGAAGTACCAATTGTGGAATATTCATCAATTCCGATTGTAATTTTGTCCATTTTAAATTTGGATGATGTAATAGATGACTTTCTTCTGATTTTGTAAATACACTTAACAAACATACAATTTCATGTCCTTGTTTTTTAGCCAGATGAATAGCATATGTGCTATCTTTCCCACCAGAAAAAAGACAGGCTAATTTCATAATTTAATTATAGGAACGGTCTAATTAAATTCTAAAATTTATTTAAAAGATGCCTCAATACTCATAATCGTCATCATTAGTCAGACGGCTTTTCCAATAATCATCAGCATCCAATATAATTCCAAATACATAGAATTTTAGTGCTATGATTAAAACATTTTAAAAATTATTGAACAGAATCAGTAAAATATTTTTGTAAAACTCTAGTCTAACTATTTTTAATACTCATAATTTTAGTATTTTCCATAACAACCCAATATTCAACGTTTTGTCCATTTTCTAATTTCCCTTTAACATCTTCATCAATCATTGCGATATCAATGGTCTCAAAAGATTCAGAATCCATAACTTGAACAGTGTCGCCATTAATTGAAATAATTTGTCCGATTTTCTTGTTAATCATTGGAACATGTATTTGCATGCTTACTGGACCGACATGAGGTCTATTTTTTCCATCAAAAATTCCTTGACCAACAATTCGGGCTTTTGCAGCACCATGTTTTCCAGGTTTTGATGTATCGTATTCAATAATCCTACATGGTTCACCGCCAGGTTGATCTGAATGAGGTAGAAGAATATATGATCCAATTTTCAAAGAGCCTAAATCAGATGGTTTACTCATGAGAATCAGTTTTTGGTCGAATATTTAACTTCTACTTTAGTACATCAAGAATAGAAAGACTAAGTAAATTAGATAATGTAAAGCCTTTTCTTGTTACATCCCGTTGTGTTTGATCACAATATTTTTTGACACTTTGATGACTTTTTTCACTTGCAACTTCAATTACGATCATGTTATCAGAATAGGGAAATGTAAATTTTGAAGGAATTGAACAACTAGTAGTCATTTTTCCAATTCCAGCAATTTCAATCTTTTCTCTTTTTAATAATAGACCTGCAATTTCTACTAGATCATCTTCGTCCTCACCATATTCTAAATAATAAATAGAAATGAAATTGGTGTCACCAGCAACTTCTCTTTCAAAAAGATCATCAGACATACTAAAAATGAACGAAGTTTTTTCTTGAACATGTTCAGATAGTTCTTTTTCAACAATTGTGTTATTTTTGAATTTAGCTAAAAGATAATGATTTGCAGATGTTGAAAAGTATGGCTGACTATCTGAGGAAAAAGTACCAGTTACAAAAAATAATTTTTCAATATTTTTAGAATTTGACCAAGATTCTTTTAGTTCAAGAGAATCACGATTATGGAGATAAGGAGCACACACATATCCTGGATAGGATAATTTTAGTTCAGACATTACTAAAGAGAAATTTAAAGAGTATTTATCCATATATTGGATCAAATAAAAAAGCACGATGGTTTTTTAATAACTCAATACACATAATTTTTGTCCCGTGGTAGCTCAGCCTGGTAGAGCTTCCGGCTGTAGTTGTTGGCTTAAGATGGCTGACCGAAAAACAGCATATCAGGCATACAGAAACCGGGTTGTCGCATGTTCAATTCATGCCCGCGGGACCACAAAATTTACAATATACAGGAAATTTTTTGATTTTTTAAAAATAATAAAAAAATAGACTGTTTAAGAAAACATAGATGAAATCTTAATTTAAAAATTCAATTGTCTACTCTAATTTCTTGACTTTTTGTGCGGCTGGGCCTTTTTGTCCTTCACCGATTTCAAACTCGACTTTATCGCCTTCGTTAATGAATCCATCAACGTCAGATTTGTGAACGAACATATCGTCGCCACCTTCTCTTTCGATAAAACCAAAGCCCTTAGTACGGTTGAACCATTTTACGGTACCTTGTTCCATATTTTCTGAAATAACATATTCACTATATTAACTAAGTTATATCTAAAAATTAGAAATCTTTTGCAATATGACCATTATCTTTTAGCCATTCTACTTGTGGTAATGTGAATCTCCAAACAATATCTCCACGTTCATTTTCATTGAAATCCCAAGGAGCAATTATTACAATATCATTATCTCTAATCCAAACTCTGCGTTTTAATTTTCCTCTAATTCTTCCTCTTCGAGTTACATTATCATCACATTTTATCATCACATTTTCTCCCCCCATCATTTTTAATACTCTACCAAATAATTCACCCTCTTCAGGTAGACGAATTTCTTTTAAAGCACTTTCATTTTTTACTTGACGCTTACCCATAACAACATTAGATTAAGTTACCATATAACTTGTGAGGTTTTAAGAGAAACAAAAAGAATTTTATCTGTTCTAAAGATTTTAGAATATGGAATTTGGATGTATTGAAGAATGCTCTGAGTGTTGTGTTCAAAGAGAATATTACCCATCTAAACAATTTGGAAAAATTGGAGTGCTGATATTACCTGAAGAAAAAGAAAATATAGAAAAACTAGCAAAATTAAAAAAAATAAAAATTTTGATTTTACCAAGAATAGGAATTTCTGAAAATAAAAAACAATTACCTACAAAAATTTTAGCATATCAATTAATGGGAATCGAGGAGAATGGAAACACTTGTCCTTTTTTAGATACAGAGAGTGATGAGAAATCAACACATGGAGGGTTTCCATGTAAAATTTATGAAACTAAACCACTTGCATGTAGTGCATATCCATTAATTGAATCAAAACCAATTGTACTTGATCAAAAATGTAAATTTTGTAAAGTCAACACATGGAGGGTTTCCATGTAAAATTTATGAAACTAAACCACTTGCATGTAGTGCATATCCATTAATTGAATCAAAACCAATTGTACTTGATCAAAAATGTAAATTTTGTAAAGAATGTGGAACTACAGATAAAAATTTAGAATTTGAAACAGAGTCATTATTGAAAATAAAACAAATCATGCAAACAAATGCAATATGTATTTGGAGATATGCTACAGGAATTGGAGAACCAGAGGATTACGAAATTATTAAAACAGGTTGGGTTTTAGAAGAGGAAGATTAGATCAAGGATTAATTACAGCACGACCAAGAATTTTTCTTGCTTTAAGATCCTCTAATGCAGTGTTACATTCATCAAGATTATAGCGCTTAGAAATAACAGGATTAAGAGTTCCTTTTCGTGCAAGTGCAAGTAATTCTACCATGTCATCATAGTTTCCAGTATATGCACCTTGTATTGTAATTGATTTAAGAGGAATCGTTACTAAAGATAATTCAATAGACCCACCAAACAAACCTACAAGAATTAAATTCCCTCTTTTTCTCAAGACAGCAAAATCAAGTTTTGCAGTAGGCGGGGCATTAACAAAATCAACTACACTATCAGCACCCTTATCATTACAAATGGACATAATTTTTTCAACTGCATCAGAATCCTTAGAATTTACAGTAAAATCAGCACCCATTTCTTTTGCAGTGTTTAATTTTTGATCATCAAGATCAACACAAATAATCTTAGCATCAGTAATAGCATGAGCAATTTGAACTCCCATTAACCCCAAACCGCCAGCACCGACAATAACAAGAAATTCAGGAGAATTACTATTTGCTTTTTTAATTGCAGTGTATGCGGTTAATCCAGAACATGCTAGGGATGTTGCAGCATCTGGATCCACACCATCAAGTTTTGCTAAATATTTAAAATTTGGAATTAACGCATAATTAGAATATCCGCCATCTTGAAAAACACCCATTGATTTAGGGGTATCACATAAATTTTCATTTTTGACTTTGCATGCAGGACACTCTCCACATCCAATCCAAGGAAATACTAAGACCTGATCACCTTTTATAATTCCAGAAACATTTTCTCCAGTTTCTTCAACAGTTCCAACAATTTCATGACCAGGAGTAACAGGATATTTTACTCCCCTATCAGTGACTTTCATAAATTGACCATCTCCAAGATCATACCCGCCTTCCCATAGGTGTAAATCACTATGACAGACACCCACAGACTCCACTTTTACTAAAACTTGTTCACCCTGAGGTTTTGGAGTGTCAAATTCAGATATTGAAAGGGGTTCATTTGGAGCAGTAATCTTTGCAGATTTCATAATGAAAATCTCTGTCTTTACAATATAAGAGTTGACTGGAAGTAAGAAAAAAGTAGAGTCATTAGATATTATGGAATAATAAAATAGTCAACATGTGAATGAATCTCAAACACCTAACAGTATTTCTCAAGAACCAGTAAATATTCTATTTAGCCCATCATCAGTTATAAAAAAAGATGTTTGGGAAATCGATCTAATACAAATCTTGAATTTATTGATTAAAATTCTTGAAAAAACAGGAAAGAAAGATCTCAAAGTTGCAGGAATGGCAGCATTATCATCATCATTAATTTACAGAATGAAAGTTGAAAGTATTTTTGCATTACAAAGAGCAGCTATGGAAAAAAAGCCAACAACACAAAGAACAGATGTAGATATAGAACTAATAGATATCCCATACAGACATGAATCTACATATCCAGTTTCATTAGACGATTTACTTGGATTGTTACAAAATCTTATTGGAACAATTGCAAATCCACAATCAAGAAGAAATAAAAAATTGGATATTGAGCCAATAGAAGCACCAGATTTTCAAGAATATTTTATTTCATTAGAAAGCATAATTGGAAAATATGAAGATTTGATAATGAAAAAAATTTCTGATAAAGGATTTGGATTACTTCAAGACATAATTACAGAATTAGATCAAGTGGATTCAATTAGATGTTTCTTTGCAGCATTATTTTTAGCAAGAGATCAAAAAGTAGATTTAGAACAACAAAATGACGATATCAAAATTATACTAATGAATGAAGAAACAACAACAGAATAGAAATGAAAATTTGTTTAACTAAATTTTTAAGGAGAAATGTAGAAAATGGTTAAAGTTGAAAATTTGGATGAAGCAACTGCAAGAATAGAGGCAGCACTCTATTCAGCAGGGAGACCACTTAGAATAGAGGACATCATTAGAGCGTCAGGCACTGAATCTAGAACAAAAACAGTGGATTTGCTGGCAACAATTATGAAAAAAACAAAAACAGCATTCAAAGCATTAGAAATTACTACTTTGCCTGACGGGTCATATGTAATGCAATTAAAACCAGAATATAGTTCAACAGTCAAGAGATATGCATCAAAACCAGTTTTGCCAAATGCAACATTAAAAACATTATCATATATTGCATACATGCAACCAATTGCATCAAAACAACTAGTAGAAACTAGAGGTTCTGGAGTATATGCACATCTAAAAGAATTAAGACAATTAGATTACATCACTCATCAAAATGTAGGTAGATTGAAAATTTATACAACAACAGAAAAATTCCAAAAATATTTTGGAATTAAAGGAGATGTTGAAGATCTAAAATCAAGATTATTTTCCAAAGTTAGAAAAACAGCTAGCAGAAGAGAAGCAAACAGTTCATCACAAATAGCAACAGAAAACAAGTAGATTAGATTTTGATTTAAGGCTAATTTATGGCGTTTTGTATAAATTAGAGTGATTCAACTAATTTCTTGTGAGAAAATCAGTAGAGAATTTAGCAACAAGTAAAACAACAGGAGGAAGAAGAAGTCCACTCAGAATAAGAAGAAAATATGAAACGGACAGATATCCAAATGAAGCAATCAATGGAGCTCAAATAACAATTACAAGAAGAGTGAGAGGCAATAATAGTAAAGTAGCTTTAAAATCAATTGATTTTGTAAATTTAGCAGCAGGTAATTCCAAAGTAATCAAAACAAAAATTATCAAGGTTTTAGATAACACTACAAATAATGATTATAGAAGAAGAGGAATAATCAGTAAAGGTGCAATTCTTGAAACAAAAGAAGGGAAATGCAAAGTTGTTTCCAAACCAGGACAAACAGGAATAGCAAACGCAGTTTTAATAAAAGAATAAAATGAAAGATTACGAGCACGTCGTAGTCTGGTTGGATTATTTTAATAAAAATTTAAAAAAATCTAAAGGAAGAAGATTAGGATTAGAAAAATGTATTTTTGATCCTTCGTTAAAAGAATTAATGGAAGCAACTAAATCCGCAGGATTTGAAATTACTGAATCAGACGACAAAGTAAGATTTCCAAAAAGGCCGTTTGTAAGGTCAGGCTATGTTGTGTTGCCAAAAGGATCCTCCAAGACAATAATTCTTAACAAAATTTCACAAAAACTAATTTCAAAAAGAGCCAAGCAAACAAAATAAAATGAATTCTAGCTCTTAGCTAAAGTAAAGTTGACAGAAGTCTATGATAGTGTAAGTATTTCTAATATTGTTAATTGCAGGAGGTAGGCGAAATAATGCACCTAGCCGGTAGTGGCAGGGTAATCGTTCAACTATCAAAAGAATTAGTTGAAGGACAAATACTCTGTGACACTAAAGGAATTAGAGTTGCAAAAGTAATGGAACTGATAGGTCCAATAAAAAGACCGTTTGCATCAGCAACGCCCTTAACAAATAGTATCAACAAGTTTATTGGAAAACGTGTTTTCATACTTGAGCAATCTTCTGCAAATAAACCAAAAAAACTTAGGAGAAAAAGAAGATGAACACATTACAAACCCAAAACTGTCCAGAATGTAGATCATCATTAGTTGATGACATGCAGAATGGTGAAATAATCTGTTCTGGTTGTGGAGTAGTTGTCGATGACCAGATTGCAGATAGCGGTCCAGAAACAATAAGTTCAAATCTCGAAGACAAAATGAAGCTTGCAAGAGCAACAGGACAAACAACTTATTCCCAACATGATTTGGGAATTACAACTGAGATTTCAATTAGTGCAAAAGACTTCAGTGGAAAAACAATTAACCACGAAGTTGCAAACCAGATGAATCATCTCAGGAAATGGCAACAAAGAGTAAGAGTATCAACACCAAAAGAAAGACGACTTGCAAATGTTTTGACAAAGATGGGAGAAACATGCGAATCACTTAATCTTTCAAAAAATGTGTTAGAAACAACTTCAATGATATACAGAAATTTAGACGGGCATATGGATGTCAAAGGAAAATCAGTAGCTTGTATTACAGCAGCAACAATCTACATGGCATGCAAGCAATGTGACGTTGTAAGATCATTAGAAGAAATTTGCCGAGGAATTGTTCCAGCAAAAGATGTTAAATCAAAAACAAAACTTGCAGCAAGATATTACAGAACCATGGTTATGGAAATGGGAGCAATTAAAGCTCCAGTACTAACTATGGACAAATACATCTCAAAGATAGCAAATATGACACAAACAGAGGTTAGAGTTGAAAGACTAGCCTTAGAAATTGCTGAAAAAACAAAAGACAGTAGTATTTCAGATGGAAAATCTCCAAATGGGATAGCTGCAGCATATCTGTATGTATCATCAGTACTACTTGGACAAAACGTCCTGCAAAGAGACGTCTCAAGTATTGCAGGAGTTACAGAAGTAACTATCAGAAATAGATGTAAAGAGATTCTGACAAATCATAAACTCAAAATTACTTTGAGACCATCTCTGGCCAAAAATTAACCCCCCCCCCTTTTCATTTTATTAAAAATAGCCATTAGGATTAGCTAAATTTCGTCGGTATTATATATAGAATCAAATTCATTTTGAATATGGCAGTTCTTGAAATCAGAGACTTACATGTATCAAATGTATCAAGAGAAGGTAAAGAAATTCTCAAAGGAGTAAATCTAAAAACAGGTCCTGGAGAAGTTCATGCAATAATGGGACCAAATGGTTCTGGAAAAAGTACATTATCATATACATTATTGGCCCATCCAAAATACGAAGTTACAAAAGGAGATATTCTATTAGATGGAGAAAGTATTTTGGATTTAACTGCAGATGAAAGAGCAAAAAAAGGTCTCTTCCTAGGATTTCAATATCCAACTGAAGTTTCAGGGGTAGGATTTTCTCATTTCTTAAGAACAGCATATAATTCACTTAGTAAAGCAATGGAAGGAGATGACAGAGAAGTATTCATTACAGTTAGAGAATTTCAAAAATATCTTAAAGAAAATTTAGAAAAAGTTGGTTTAAGAGAAGAGTTTCTCTCAAGATATCTCAATGAAGGGTTTTCAGGAGGAGAGAAAAAACGTGCAGAGGTTTTACAAATGGCAGTATTAAAACCTAAAATATCAATTTTAGATGAACCTGATTCAGGATTAGATATTGATGCAGTTCAATCTGTAGCTCAAGCAATTAGCAAAGTTTCAACTAAAGATGCAACAGTCATAATCATTACCCACTATGCAAGAATTTTAAAATTTTTAGATAAATTAGATTATGTGCATGTATTTGCACAAGGGAAAGTACTTGAAACAGGAGATGCATCTCTTGCAGACAAGTTAGAAGCAGAAGGTTATGAATGGGCTTTAGAAAAAGCTGCATGAATAAATTATTAAAAATAAAAGATGTCAAAATTGAGAATATGTTTTTTGTTTAAATAGGGTTTCAAAAATTAAAAAGTATGTCAGAAAATAATAATCAATATTTTTTCAATTTTTCATTTTTTAAAGTTGACCCCAAATGGAGATGGATGGCAGATTTAGCAAAAGAAGAATCAGCAAAAGAAGTAGAAAACATTATCACTAATTCAGGAATCATGTTCAGATCATATTCTAATTTAGGATTACGTGATGATGCAGATTTTTTATTTTGGTTTGCTGCAAAAACAGTAGATGAAATTCAAAATGTAATTGAAAAATTATACAAAACAGTATTTGGTAAATACATTATTTCATCAATGACATATTTATCATGTACAAGACCATCAATTTATGTCAAAGAACCAAAAGTTCATGGTTTCATTACGGAAAGTAATCCAAAAAAACATGTCATTGTTTATCCATTTACAAAAACAAGAGATTGGTATCTACTGTCCAAAGAAAAACGTCAAAAAATTATGGATGAACATATAGAAGTAAGTAAAAAATATCCACAAGTTGTACTTAATACAACATATTCATTTGGAATACATGATGAAGATTTCATGTTAGCATTTGAAGTAGATGATATCAGAGATTTTCAAGATTTAATCATGGATTTAAGAGAAACAGAAGTTTCAACGTATGTAAAAAACGACATCCCCATGATTGTATGTGTAAAAAAAGACATAATTCCTTTAATTACAAGTTTGGGTTAATCCTAAAACTAAATATCATAATTGCAAATCTCGGATAAACATAAATGATGAAATTGAAAATGAACAGTGAAACTAAAGGTAATAAAAAATGAAGTACAATAAACTAGGAAAAACAGACATTGAGATATCAGAAGTAGGGTTCGGAGCTTGGGCAATTGCTCTAGATTGGTGGGGTAAAAAAATTGAAGAAGATGAGGCTAAAAGGATGCTCAAAAAAGCATATGATGTTGGAATAAATTTTTTCGAAACAGGAGATCTATACGGTAAAGGATTAAGTGAAAAACTAATTGGTGAAGTTTTCAAAGATATGAGGGATGAAATTGTTATTTCTACAAAATATGGTTATGATTTTAGTGATGTAGAACAAATAGGACATAAAGAACTTCCACAAAGATTTGACGAAGATTATACCAAGATGGCATTAAGAAATAGTTTAGAAAGACTGCAAACAGATCATGTAGATATGTATGGTGTACACAATCCAAAACTAAAAGATGTGAGAAATGAATCAATATTCAATGTATTAGATAGTTTTATTCAAGAAGGATCAATCAAAACATATCAAATTGCTTTAGGTCCTGCAATTGGATGGACACAAGAAGGATTGGAGGCAATGGATAAACCAAATCTCAGTGCAGTTCAAACAGTTTACAATATACTTGAACAAACTCCAGGAAATGAATTAATGAAAAGAGCTGAAGAAAAGAATGTAGGTATTTTAGTTAGAGTTCCAGAGGCATCAGGAATTCTAACAGGTAAAGTTAACGCAGAAACTAAATTTGGTGAAAATGATCACAGATCAGTCAGAAAAATTGAATGGCTCAAATCAGCACTAGAAAAAGTCGAACAATTCAAACCTATTGCAGATAGAAACGGATTGAATATTACAGAATTTGCAATGAAATTTATGATGACAAAAAAAGGATTTGCAACAGTTCTCCCAACAATGATTAGTGAAGAAGAAGTTGTGAATTATGCAGAAATGTCAGATGGAAAATATATTTCTGATTCAGATATGAAAGAAATAGACGAATTGTATAACACATGGGCGCCCTATGAATTAAAAGCAACACCTCAAACAAATTAATTCATAAATGAAAAAATCAATAGATTCAAAAAAAACTTTAGAAATTATAGAAAGAATGAAAAATGCCAAAATTGGCAATTATAAAAAATGGGAATTAATGATAAAAAAAATTAGAAATAATCAAATATTGAATCCAGAAGAATTGGAATATTATTCAAATTTAACTAGAATTTATAAAAATTCAAGTGTTACTACTAGAAGTAAAATTTACCATACAAAATTATCTTCAGAAGACCAAAAACCTCCATGTAAAGAATGTGGAGATCAATCATTATACTACTGTAACATGAATGATCAATATTTTTGCAACATTCACATTGTAGGACATGATGAAAATGAAATTTAGAGGACAGCAGAGTCTTCTAGTTTAAATGAATTTTCTACAAAATATTCTACTCGAGTTTTTTTAAATTCACGAGAACTAAATAAAATACGATATTCATCCACATCAATTTGATTTTGAATAGTTTTAGCAACATCATTTGCTTCGTCATGTGTTTTACAGTGGATCATAGAAAATACATTGTATGGCCAGTCTTCATAGGTAGGACGTTCATAACAATGACTAATTTGAGGAAATGAGCCCAATGTTTCTCCAACAGATTTAATTCTATCTTGAGGAACTTTCCAAACAATCATACCATTTGCAGTAAACCCAACTTTACGATGTCTAAGAATTGCTGCAAATCTCCTCAACACACCTATAGTTTCATAATATTTCATTTTTTCAAATAACTCCTCTTCAGTAACTCCAAGATTTTTGGCAGCCTTGATAAATGGTTCATCAATTATTTCCATATCTTTTTGTAATTCACGAATAAAATTTTTGTCTTGTTCTGTTGGAATAAATTGTATATTTTTTATTTCTTTTTTCTCTTCAGTAGGTGCAATTTCACGTTTTTTTCCATCTACCATATCAAGTTTAACACCTATTTTGAAAAATTGAATTGTAGGAAGCATTCTAACTTTTTTAATTCCTGGAAGAACATTAAATTTCTCAAGTTCAGTTTTAAAATCAGTTCCAGGAGGAACAGCTAAAGTAAACCAAAGATTGAAGTTATGATCACGTTCGTAATTATGACTAACACCAGGGTGACGATTAATTTGATTTGCCACATGATTTAATTTATCAGATTCAATTTCCATAGCAACTAATGAACTAGTATAACCTAATTTTCTAGTATCAAAAATTGCACTTAATTGTCTCAAGACACCAATTTCTTTAAGATGGGTTAATTTTTCTTTGATTATTTCAGGCGTAGTATCAAATTTTTTTGCAATAGCATCAAAAGGTCGAGTGACTAATGGGAATGTCCATTGAATTTCATTAAGAAGTTCCTTATCTGAATCATCTAAAGAAGACAATATGTCAACAATTTGAGAATTCAATTAAAAATGTAACTAGTATTTCATAAAGTGAATTTTAATACATAAATAGAAATCGAGATGTTTTGGATCGATGATTATTAATCTAAATCTAGAGGGAAAAAAAGTTGTTGTAGTGGGCGGTGGAAACGAGGCAGAAAAAAGAATTAAATCGATTTTAAGAGAAAAATGTGAAATTATAGTAATCAGTGATTCTGTAAACATAGAGATTAAAAAATTAATAAAAACGAAAAAAATTCAATTAAAAAAACAAAAAATTGAGAATACAAAATTTATTTCAGAATTAAAGCCAGATATTGTAATTACAACTACAAATGATAAAAAAATCAATCAAAAAATTATCAATTTTGCTAAGAAAAAGAAAATCACAGTATACAGTGCAGATAATCCAGAAGACAGTGATTTTTCTAATGCTGCAGTAATTGATTTTGAAAAAATCATTCAAATTGGAATTTTTACAGGTGGTAAAAGTCCCGCAATGTCAAAAAAAATAAAATTAAAAGCTGAAAATGCACTCAAAAAAGTTATTTTAAAAGAAGATATTGCTCAAATTAAAATTCAAAAAAATTCACGAAAATTAGCTAAAGAGATCATCAATAATCAATTTGAACGAAAAGAGTGTCTAAACATTATCATGAATGATAATTACATTGATCAGTTAATAAAAGACGGTCAAATTAAAAAAGCTGAAAGGCGAGCCATAGAGATAATAAAAAAATGGAAATGAAACAAAACATAATCAACGCACGTGTAACATTTCGTAATTCACCAATCCATATTTTGGAACAATTTACGATCAAAGATATAGATAATGCATATCAACAATTCAAAAAATATTCTGAATTAGATGAATGTGTAATCATTCAAACATGTAATAGAATTGAATTATTTGGTAAATCAAAAAAAGATAATTCAGAAAAAATTAAAAAAACATGGGCAAGTATTGCAGGTTTAGATGAAGAAATATTTGAAGAAAATATAGAATTTGTGGAAAATCAAGATGCCATGCATCATCTCTTGAAACTGACATCAGGTTTAGATTCAATGGTATTAGGGGAAGAGCAAATTTTAGGCCAAATAAAAAATTCAATTACATCAGCTAGAGAATCAAAAGCATCAGGCCAGCATCTCAATACTTTATTTGACAAAGCAATTAGAATGGGTACAAGAATTAGAAATTCAAGCGGGATTGGAAAAGGAGGAATATCAGTTGGTTCAATGGCAGTAAAGTTAGCAGAAGAGAATATTGATGAATTAAAAACAAAACAGATTCTATTAATTGGAACAGGAGAAGTATCGACTTTAGTTGCAAAGTCATTACAAAGAAGAGGTTATGCGTTTAATGTAACAAGTAGAACCATTGGGAGGTCACAAACATTTTGTGAAACAATGGGAGGCAGTCCAATAAAATTTGAAGAGATTCTTTCAGGATTCAATAAATATGATGTAATATTCGTTGCAACAACAGCACCATATTTTCTTGTAACTCAAGAAAGAATTACAAATGCTATGAAAAATAAAAATGATGGGATGATGATACTAGATTTATCAAATCCAAGAACTGTAGATGATAAAGTGGCAACCATTAAAGGAATTAAATTAATGAATTTAGATCAAATTGCAGAAATGGTAGAAAAAAACATGAATGCCAGATTAAACAAGGTCAAAACCGTTGAAAATATAATTAGAGAGGAAGTTTCAGTATTAGAGGCTTCAATGAAAAGATTAGATGCAGAACCACTTGTTACAGATGTATTCAAAAACATAGAGAATCTTAGAGAAAAAGAATTACAGAAGGCATTACAAATGCTTGATGAAACAGACGAAAAGAAAATTAAGATAATTGAAGAACTAACAAGGGCAGTAGTAGAAAGTATAGTATCAACTCCAATGAACAATATCAGAAAGGCATCAGAACAAGGTCAACCAGATGTAATAGAATTGGCAGAAAGACTTTTTGACTATAAAAAACAAAATCAGGCTGACTAGGATTATATTTTAGCAAGAATTAATTTCAAATATGTCATTTCCAACTAAGCGTCTTAGAAGATTACGAATTTCAGAAAAAATGAGAGAATTGGTTCAAGAAACCACATTAACACCAAAAGATTTCATTTGTCCAGTATTTGTTCAAGAAGATTTGAAAACAAGAATCAAGGTTGAATCAATGTCAGAAATTGAGAGATTACCATTAGAAGAAGTGAATAAAGAAGTCAAAACAATTATTGATCTAGGAATTCCTGCAATAATGCTATTTGGAATTCCAACACAAAAGGATGATGCAGGGAGTTCAGCATTTGATGATAATGGAATTGTTCAAAAGGCTATTACTCAAATTAGAAAAGAATTTGGAGATAAAATAATAATCATGGCAGATGTTTGTCTGTGTCAATTTACATCAACTGGACATTGTGGAATCATCCAAGGAGACAAAATTGATAATGACACAAGTTTGGATACACTTGCAAAGATTGCAGTTAGTCTAGCCAAGTCGGGAGTAAATACAGTTTCACCTTCAGCAATGATGGATGGTCAAGTTGCAGCAATTAGAAAAGCTCTAGATAATGAAGGATTCACAGATGTTTCTATAATGTCACATTCAGCAAAACATCGTTCAAACTTTTACTCACCATTTAGAGATGCTGCAGAGTGTGCACCAAAATTCGGAGACAGAAAAACATACCAAGTTCCATTTACAAATGCAAGGGAAGCGATGATGGAAGTAGAAATGGACATTGATGAAGGAGTAGATATCGTCATGATAAAACCAGCATTATCATATTTGGATTTGATTGCAGAAACTAGAAAGAAATACAATGTACCTGTATCAGCATATAGTGTATCAGGAGAATATGCATTAGTTAAAGCTGCATCCCAATTAGGATATGTGAATGAAAAAGACATCACATTGGAAATACTTTATTCAATTAAAAGAGCAGGTGCAGATATGATAGTAACATATTTTGCAAAATCAGCCTCAAGATTTCTTCAAGAATCATGAGAAACGACGAACGTTTTGAAATTCAAAGAGCATTTGACTTGTTACCACATATTATAGGTGCAAGCTGGACAGCAGTATGGTTTCGAATGGAAGGAATCAAAAAACCATCAAGAGAAGAATTTAGAGAGAGAACATTAGAATATCTAAAAATGGTAGAACCGGTTTTTGAATCATACCCAAAAAATGAAGATTTTGCACATATTCGTAAATACATTGAATCTAGAAAAAAAGAAGAATATGAAAAAATTATTTCAGGAGAAAACAAAGAGATCGAGAAGAGGTATGAGAGATATGTCGATTATGGTTAAATTTCATCTTTTAATTGTTTTAGAAATATCTTCAACTCCATAGTTCGTTTCTTTGCTTCAATTTTACCAGACTTTGTATTCATCAAAGATTCTAATTTTAACAATTTATTAAAAAAATGATCAATAGTCCAAAATTTATCATTTGGATTTCTTTTTTTACAAAAAGGATCGTTAGTATTGTAAAGAGGTCTATTCAAAAAACCTCCTGTTGCAAAAACTCTTGCTATACCAATAGCACCTAAAGCATCAAGTCTATCTGCATCTTGCAAAATTTTACCTTCAAGTGTTTTAGGAACTTTGTTTTGAGAAAAACTATGATCTCGGATTGCATCAGAAACAATAATAATTTCTTCAGTAGTGAAATCAAATTTTTTTAAAATCAATTTTGATTTTTTTGCACTATCTATAGAAGATAATTTAGAACGTTTACTAGATTTAGGATATGAAACGATATCATGCAACAATGCAGCAGTAAGAACTAATTTTTGATTGGCTTTTTCTTTTTTTGTAATTTTTTTGGCATTATTGTAAACTCTTAAAACATGTTCAAAATCATGAGCAGGATCATTGTTCATTATTTTAATTACTTCATTTTTAATCAAGTCAAGTGTTTTCATTTAGAATCTCCAAATTTTAGGTTTGACAAATTTAATTTTTCTTTGAGTTATCAACACTGTCCAATTAATACAGGCAAATAAAATAATTAAAGCGATACCAACTCCATCAATTAACAAAATTCCAGTTAAACGATCTTCAAATATTTCTAAAAATGGAGTTAAAACAGCATTTCCAAAATAGATCATTATGATATAAGAAATTGTTCTACCAATCCAAAATCCAATATAGATTCCAAAACTTTTTGCACGCATTAATCCATATGTAATAAATAAAATATTACTTGGAAGTGGTGTTGCTCCAAACAAAAATGATGCAATTAGATATCCGTATTTTTTTTTATTCAAATAGTCTCCAATCATATCAAGATTAGATTTTTGTTCTTCACCAACAAATTTTCGAAACAATCCACTAATTCTTTTTAGAAAAAATCTACCAATAGTTGCTCCTGTAGCACCAACTGCAGCAAGAAAAACAATATTCAAGGCAGGATCAAGAAGATAAAATGATGTCAAAACAATCCAACTTGGTGGCATCAAAATTGGGGATGCATTAACACCAATTAATATAAGAAAAATTCCAAAATATGAAAATTCTCCAAATAATTCAAAAATATCCAATTTTCTTCAGTTATCATACGAATATTTTGTTTCTAAACCCTTGGATCCACTTTTAGTCAATAAATAATTCTAAAATTTCATCATAATATCAAAAAATTACATGTTTTTAGAAACATTGATCATGTTTCACAATAAATCGGATCAATCGTGCAATATCTTTATAAGCAATTTACGAGTATTTAACCTATGTCAGAATTGGTTTGGAAGTGCTTTAGATGTAATCTATCTTTCAAAGATGATGAACTGGCAGAAATGCACAAAAGTATTTCAAATCATTCAGTGACCAAAGTAAAATCAATTGTTGCATAATTTTAAGTAAATTAGTAGTGCAGAGGGTGGGATTCGAACCCACGAACTCCTAAAAGAAGGGATTTCCTATATTATAGATCTTGAGTCCCTCTCGGTTGACCGGGCTTCGATACCTCTGCAA
>Ga0207992_1000130_pt1 | contig 39864 bp, 33 predicted proteins | sample ETN02SmetaG_FD_185788 | JGI IMG/M metagenome (GOLD analysis project Ga0207992, IMG submission 185788) | Marine microbial and viral communities from oxygen minimum zone, Eastern Pacific Ocean - ETNP2014F10-02SV255 (SPAdes) (version 2) | ecosystem: Environmental > Aquatic > Marine > Oceanic ...
TGTTCTAGGACTTTCCAAGAACCCTATTAATTGTTAAATTGTTTTCAATTAAATGGGGATTAATATGGGTTCTAGTTATAAGTTAGGTTTAACAGTTTTCTTGGTTTTAGGATTATGGAGTTGTACTTCACCAAACGATATTGTTGATTACACCGACGATCTTGCAGTGACCGACCCTAAAACAGGAACAACTTCTGGTTTTAACGAAGATAAGAATTTATATTTTGGTGATCTACACGTCCATACCAAACATTCTTTTGATGCATATATATTTGGTACAACTGCTACTCCAGATGATGCTTATGAGTTTGCTAAAGGAGGAGCTATAAATCATCCTCTAGGTTATGAAATGCAAATCAGAGAACCTTTAGATTTTTATGCAGTTACTGATCATGGAATGTTGCTGGGCATGATATCTCACTGGGCTGATCCTGATAACGGCAAGGCCGGTAGCGAACCTTTCCATAATCTAAATGCACCAGAAAATATTACTCAGGAATCAATAGCAGCTCGAAGTAATCTTTTCCAAAATTATGTAAGAAATACAGCCAATTATTCTAATGTTTGGACTCGCCTTATGGCTGCTATTACCGGTGATGCTGCTCGAGGAACTACTTTATTCGATGTTAATGTACACAGAACTGCTTGGGCCGATATCATAAGAAGCGCTCAAAGACACAATGATCCGGGTAATTTCACCACCTTTGTTGCTTATGAGTTCACCTCTTCAACAACCAGATCTTCCAATACAGAAGGAGCATCAAGCCTTAAATGTTTATTAAGAGGAACAGGGTGTAATTTTGAAGGCTCTCCACCTCTTGAAAGCGCTAACTTGCATAGGAATGTTATTTATAACGGTAATAAATTTACTGTTGAGCCTTTCACAAGACTCAAATCACTTAATCCGGAAGACTTATGGTCTTGGATGGATGGCTTAAGAGAAAGAGGGGTGGATACAATAGCTATTCCACATAATTCAAACGGTTCTAATGGGCAAATGTTTGAGATGGAGAACTGGGAAGGCCTTCCAATTAGCACGCAATATGCTGAATTTAGAATGCGTAATGAACCAATTGTTGAGATGACTCAAGTAAAGGGAACTTCTGAAACTCACCCCATACTATCCCCTGATGATGAGTGGGCTGATTTTGAAATAATGGATCAAAGAGTTGGCAACTCAGCATATAGCAGACCTTTTGGAGGATACGTAAGACAAGCTTATCTAGACGGACTTGGAATGTCGGAAGAAGGGCGTGGTAATCCTTATAAGTTTGGAATGGTAGGGGCAAGCGATACTCACACCGGTGCAATATCTGATGATGAATCAAATTTTACTTCGAAAATCGGAATCTTTGATGGGACTCCTGAAGGTAGAGGTTCAGCTCCTTTAACAGGTGAAAATTTAGAATTAGTATTACAGGCTCCTATAAGACAACTTAATCTTAAGAAGATAGGAGATAGATACTTTAACAACGCTGTCTTTAATCAATGGGGAGCATCAGGTTTAGCGGCTGTTTGGGCAGAAGAAAATACTAGAAATTCAATTTTCGAAGCTTTTAAAAGAAAAGAGACTTATGCAACTTCAGGTACCAGGATTAAATTAAGGTTTTTTGCTGGATATGACTTGGATGAATCTCTTTTGGATTCTGATGATGCAGTTAAACAAGCCTATGAAAGAGGTGTTCCTATGGGTCAAGATTTAGAGTCATCTGATGGCGCTAACCCTTCTTTCTTGGTTTGGGCTCTTAGGGACAAAAACTCTGCTCCTTTACAGAGAGCACAGATCATTAAAGGATGGGTGGATAGAATTACAGGGAAGCCGCACGAGGAAGTAATTGACGTAATGTGTTCTGATGGCTTAATGCCAGATCCTGAAACTAATAGGTGTCCTGATAACGGATCTTTAGTAGATATAACTGACTGTTCAATTAGCTCTGATGTTGGAGCTAATGAATTAAAGACAGTTTGGACAGATAATTCCTTCGACCCTTCTGTAAAAGCATTTTATTATGTAAGAGTCCTTGAAAATCCTACTTGCAGATGGAGTACCTGGGATGCTATAAAAACAGGCAATGAACCTAGAGAAGATTTAAAGAAAACTATACAAGAACGAGCTTGGTCTTCACCAATTTGGTATTCATATTAATTAAAGTTATTAAGGAGATATAACATGAGCACAAACCCAGAATTATTTGAACTTTCAATGTCTGAAAAAACCCAGCCATTAATGGACTTGGTTAAAAAGCATTGTGAAGAAAATATTAAACCTATTCAGCAAGAATATTCTGCTCTTCAAAATGAAAAAGAAGACAGATGGTCTTGGCACCCTAGACAAATTGAGCTTATGGAAGGTGCTAAAGATAAGGCCAGAGAATTAGGTTTGTGGAACTTCTTTTTACCTGATCCAGATGGAAATATTGGAGACGGACTTACTAACCTGGATTACACCTATGTAGCAACAGAGATAGGAAAGTACCCATTAGCATCTGAGAGCATGAATTGCAGTGCTCCAGATACAGGAAATATGGAAGTTTTAGAAAGAGTGGGAACCGAAGAGCAAAAGAAACAATGGTTAGAACCTCTATTAAATGGAGAGATTCGCTCCGCTTATGCCATGACAGAACCAAACTTAGCTTCTTCTGATGCTAAAAATATCAGCACCAGTGCTGTTTTAGACGGAGACGAGTGGGTTATAAATGGTGAAAAGTTCTACATATCTGGAGCTGGAGACCCGAGATGTAAAATTATGATCACCATGGTTAAGACGAGTCCTGATGCTCATCCTTCTAAACAACAATCCCAAATTCTTGTTCCCAAAGATACTCCGGGAGTTCAAATATTAGAAGGCATGCAAGTCTTTGGTCATGATCATGCCCCTCACGGTCATATGCATATTAAATTTGATAACGTGAGAGTGCCTAAAGAAAATATATTATTAGGAGAAGGTAGAGGTTTTGAGATCTCACAAGTTAGGTTAGGTCCTGGTCGTATTCATCACTGTATGAGAACAATTGGTAAAGCTGAAGTTGCTCTTGAGTTAATGGTAAAAAGGGCAGGAACTAGAGAAGCTTTTGGAAAACCTATCGCTAAACTGGGAGGAAATCTGGAGATTATTTCTCGAGCGAGGATAGAAATAGATGCGATGCGTTTATTGGTATTGCAAGCTGCTAAAGCAATGGATGTTCTTGGAAATAAAGAAGCAAGAGTGTACGTCAGTGCAATCAAAGCAATGGTTCCTGAAAGGGCTTGCAAGATAATTGATCAAGCCATTCAAATGCATGGCGCTGCTGGAATATCGCAATGGACGCCTTTGGCAGGCCTTTACACTGACATAAGGCACTTAAGGTTTGCCGATGGACCAGACGAAGTTCATCACATGGTTGTTGGAAGAGCTGAGCTTCAAAAATACGATCTTTGGTAAGTCGAAAATAGTTCCTTACTAGTTCGTTAATATAATTTAATGAAAAAAATACTGATTGCTAATAGAGGTGAGATTGCTATTCGCATAGCTAGAACGTGTAATGATTTAGGCATTAAGACCGTTGGTATCTTTTCTGAAGATGACTTAAATTCCTTACATCTTTCAAAGATGGACGAGTCCTTCATGATTGATGAGAAAGGAGCCAGCGCTTATCTGAATATCAAAAAAATAATAGGTATAGCTAAACGTGAAAAAGTAGACGGCATTCACCCTGGTTATGGATTTTTAAGTGAAAACCCTGAGTTTGCTAAGTCATCTAAACGAGCAAGAATAAAATTCATAGGACCTTCAGAAAAGTCTTTGATGATCTTTGGAGATAAGTCAGAAGCTAAGCAATTAGCTACTAAGTTAGATATTCCTTTAGTAAAAGGAACTCAAGGAAAGACTTCTTTAAAACAAGCATCCACTTTCTTTAAAGGCTTAAAAAAGAACTCTTCTTTAGTTATAAAGGCAATAGCTGGTGGCGGTGGAAGAGGTATGAGGGTAGTTAATTCAGAGTCAGATTTAAAAGACGCAATGAACAGAGCTTCCTCCGAGGCCAAATCTGCTTTTGATTCTTCTGATCTTTACGTAGAAGAGTATTTAAAAAATTATAGGCATGTTGAGGTCCAGGTACTAGGAGACGGAAAAGGACAAGCAATCCATATGCATGAAAGGGAATGTTCAACCCAAAGAAGGCATCAGAAAATTTTAGAAATTGCTCCTGCACCCGGAATAAAGAAAGAACTAAAAGAGAAAATGTTTGATGCATCTGTGGCATTAATTAAAGAATCTAAATATGAAGGTCTGGCAACCGTAGAATTTTTAGTTGATTACGCTAAAGCAGATTTTAAATTTATTGAGTGCAATGCCAGGTTACAAGTAGAACATACCGTAACCGAAGCTGTGCTAGGTTTAGATTTAGTTAAAGCGCAAATTCAAATCTCTTCAGGGAAAACTTTAAAACAACTTAAGTTAGAACAAGAGAATATTCCTGAACCAAAAGGTTTTGCCGTTCAATCGCGCGTTAATATGGAAGTTATGGACTCTGAAGGAGAAACGAAACCTTCTGGAGGGAAGTTTACATCTTTTGATTTACCTTCTGGCCCTGGAGTTAGATCAGATAGTTATGGTTATAGTGGTTATGAAACTAATCCTGCTTTTGATTCTCTTATAGCCAAAGTAATTACACATTCTCCTGAAGATAATTTCAAACAAGCTCTTAAAAGAAATTATAGGTCTTTATGTGAATTTAAAATTGAAGGAGTTCCAACTAATTTAGATTTATTAAAAAATATTCTTTCAGACGCAAAATTTAAAAATAATGAGTTACATACAAATTTTCTAGATCAGAATATAAAGAACCTTTTATCTAAAGGTAAACACACTAATTTATCTGACATAAATAGAAGTATTAGAATAGATGCTCCAAAAAGAGGAAAGATAGAAGACCTTGATCCGTTAGCAGTTCTTGATCACGGAAAGACCGGTGGAGTTTTTGTGGATGAATCTGAAAATATACTTCAGTTAGCAAGTGAAGATTTAGAAGCAGGCTTATCAAGCATAAAAGCACCTATGCAAGGAATGATTGTTAAGTTTGATGTCAAGAAAGGTGAAGAGATATGGAAGGGAAAACCTCTTCTTATTATGGAAGCCATGAAAATGGAACATGAGGTTCTTTCTAGCATTAGCGGCGTAGTTAAAGAAATTAAAGTCCAACCACAAGACACAGTCTTCGAAGGCCACTCATTAATGACAATAGAGCTGGCTGAAGTTAAAGAAAAAGCAACCAAGAAAACTAAAGACGTAGATCTTGACAGAATAAGGCCTGACCTAAAAGAAGCTCTGGAAAGAAAAGGAGCTAGTCATGATGAAAATCGACCAGAGGCCGTTAAGAAAAGATATTCAACAGGCCATAGAACTGCTAGAGAAAATATAGAAGATTTATGTGATGAAGGGTCTTTTGTTGAATATGGTTCGGTAGTCATGGCTGCGCAAAGAAGAAGAAGATCTGAAGAAGACTTGATTAAAAATACCACAGGCGATGGAATGGTTTGCGGTTTGGGGCAGGTTAATGGCGATATTTTTGGAGAAAGTGATTCTCGTGTAATGGCCATGTCTTATGACTATATGGTTCTGGCCGGTACTCAAGGAAAAATGAATCATGCAAAAAAAGACAGGATGTTTGAAATTGCTGAGCAGAACAGACTTCCCACCATCCTATTTGCTGAAGGTGGAGGAGGGCGACCAGGCGATACAGACACTTCAGGAGTGGCCGGATTAGATTGTTTAGCATTTACTTATTTCGCTCAATTATCTGGGTTAGTTCCCGTCATTGGAATAACTACTGGAAGATGCTTTGCTGGTAATGCAGTTTTATTAGGGTGTTGTGACGTAATCATCGCAACTGAGGATTCCAATATTGGAATAGGTGGACCCGCCATGATAGAAGGCGGAGGTTTGGGAGTCTTTACCCCTGATGAAGTAGGCCCTATGGATGTGCAAGTTCCAAATGGAGTAGTAGACCTTTCCGTTAAAGATGAGAAGGAAGCAGTTGAAGTAGCTAAGAAATATTTATCTTACTTCCAAGGGTCTACAAAAGACTGGAAAGCGCCTGACCCAAGAAAGCTAAGGTTTACAGTGCCAGAAAATAGACTCAGATATTATGACATGAGGGAAGTTATAGAAGGTATAGCAGATATAGGATCTATTCTTGAGATAAGAAAAGATTGGGCACCAGGAATTATCACTTCTTTCATTAGAGTTGAAGGAAGACCAGTTGGCGTTGTAGCGAATAACCCAGGCCATTTATCAGGTGCGATCGATTCACCTGGAGCTGATAAAGGATCTAGGTTCATTCAACTTTGCGATGCATTTGATATTCCTATTCTTTCACTTATTGACTGTCCAGGAATAATGGTAGGTCCGGAAAGTGAAAAAACTGCGTTAGTTAGGCATGCCAGTAGAATGTTTGTTGTTGGGGCAAACATAGAAACTCCTTTGATGTCTGTGGTTATTAGAAAAGCTTATGGCTTAGGTGCACAAGCTATGGCAGGCGGCAGTTTTAAGATTCCTCTATTTACAGTGACATGGCCAACAGGTGAATTTGGAGGCATGGGTTTAGAAGGAGCAGTTAAGCTTGGTTACAGAAAAGAACTAGAGGCAATTAAAGACCCTAAGAAGAGAATCGAAGCTTATGAAAAAATGGTAGCGGACAGCTATCACAGAGGCAGGGCAGTTAATATGGCCTCTCACTTCGAGCTAGACGATGTTATAGACCCGGCAGAAACAAGAAATTGGATAATGGGAGGTCTTAAGTCTCTTCCTGCTACCAAACAAAGAGACGGCAAGAAAAGGCCCAACATTGATACTTGGTAGGTAAATGGAGAATATATGCATAGAGTATTATTTTTATTAACTATTTTTTTTATTTCATCTTGCTCTGATGACTCTTTAGTAGTAGTTCCTGTAAAAGATGTAGAACAAGAAAAGATTCAAAATTTAGACTTAAATCCAAACCGAAATGTCTATTTCGGAGATCTTCATGTACATACAAAATACTCTTTTGATGCCTATATATTAGGTAATCTACTTGGTCCCGATGAAGGCTACAGATTTGCTAAAGGAGAGAAATTAATAAATGGGTTTGGACGTGAAATGCAACTCAAAGAACCGTTAGATTTTTATGCAATAACTGATCATGGTATGTGGTTAGGTGTTGTTCCAGAGTTTGCTGATCCCACATCTAGATTAGGAAAACTAGAAGGGACAGAGCCTTTCCATAATGTTAATGCTCCAGAAAATTTCACCTCTATAACTAGTTTAAATAGAGTGAATCTATTTAGAGGAGATTACGGAAAGCTCATTCGCACACAAGGAAGTTACCTAAATATGTTTAGAGCATGGAAAGAAAATAATGTGGCTCTTGGTTCTAAGTACTTTGATTATGATGCTCATCTCTCAGCTTGGAATGATACGATCAAAGCAGCTGAAGACAATTATGAGCCTGGGAAATTTACAACGTTTGTAGCATATGAATGGACCGTTTCAAGCCCTTTACCTGAAAGTGCTTCTTATCATAGAAATGTAATATTTGATTCTAAAGGAGCGCCCAAGAGACCTTTTACTCGTGTTGACTCAACTCTACCTGAAGATTTATGGGCTTGGCAGGATAATCTTAGAGAGCAAGGTTTAGATAGCCTCTCTATTCCTCATAACTCTAACCAATCCAACGGTGAAGTTTTTAAATTGAATTATTCTAATGGAAGACCAATTGATAAAGCTTATGCTGAACTAAGGATGCGAAACGAACCTTTGGTTGAAATTTCCCAAATAAAGGGAACTTCCGAGACTCACCCTAAGTTGTCTCCTGATGACGAATGGGCCGATTTCGAAATTCTCAACACCAGAAAGGGCAATGTATCTCAATATAGTTTAGTAAGCGGATCTTATGTGAGAGAAGCTTTACAAAATGGACTTGCCTTAAATTATGAAAAAAGAGGAAACCCTTTTAAGATAGGCTTTATTGGTTCAACTGATACTCATAACAGTGCAAGCCCGGTTGATGAAGATAATTACTGGGGTGGAGCATCAATCAGTTTTTCACCAGATAATAGGGGTTCAGTTCCTTATGGAACTACAGATAAATCCCTCTCAACTATATATAGCTCAGGCAACACTTATGCAGGTATGAGAGGTGTTCAATTTGGTGCTTCTGGCATAGCTGCAGTATGGGCAGAACAAAATACAAGAGAAGCCATCTTTGCGGCAATGAAGAGAAAAGAAACCTATGGAACGAGTGGAAATAGAATTAAGTTAAGATTCTTTGCAGGCCATTCTATTACTCAAGAAGATTTAGAAAGTCCTAATGCGGTAAGCGTTCTTTACAAGAAAGCAGTACCTATGGGGGGAGACTTATTAAAGACACCTGGCGAAGAACCTAGTTTTGTTGTCTGGGCCCAAAAAGATAAAAACGGAGCCCCACTACAAAGAATTCAGATAGTTAAGGGTTGGTATGATAGCGGCTGGAGAAGAGAAACAAGAGAAAAGATATATGATGTTGCTTGCTCAGATAATCTAAAAATTAATTCTGAGACGCATCGATGTCCAGATAATAATGCCACTGTAGACCTAAATAATTGTTCTATCTCCACAAATTCAGGATCAAGTGAATTAAAAGCAATTTGGAAAGATCCTGATTTCGATCCTAATGTTGAAGCAGTTTATTACGTCAGAGTCTTAGAGAACCCCTCTTGTAGATGGACTACCTGGGATGCATTAAGAGCAGGTGTAGAGCCAAGAGAAAATGTTCCCAAGACTATTCAAGAAAGGGCTTGGTCATCTCCTATTTGGTACCAACCTAACTAAAGTGAAACAAAAACTACTTATTTTCTTTTCAATAGGATTATTTATCTTTGTGATAGATATAATCTTTAACGAAGATAGTCCTAATAAAATTACTGTCTATGAATCTGAACTAGATTCATTAATTAATACATGGATAACTCAAGTTGGGAGAGAGCCAACTAATGAAGAAATTGACGGTATTATTAAACAACTAATTGATGAAGAGATACTTTACCGAGAAGCTTTAAAATTAGGCTTAGACAAAAATGACATAATTATTAAAAGAAGATTGGCGCAAAAGATTAGTTTCTTAAAACAAGAATCAATCTCTAGGAATCCTTCAGAAGAAGAAATAGAAGAATACTATAGTAATCATAGAGAAGATTATTTTGTAGAAAGCACTTATACCTTCTCACATATCTATTTTAGTAAAGATAATCAGGCACAATCCAGGTCTATTAAAGCATTAGAATCAATACTACAAGGAGAAGAGCCTAGCTCGTTTGGAGATCCTTTTCTTTTAGGGAAGAACTTTTCAATTAAGACGTCAAAGGAGTTAAAAAGGTCATTTGGTGATCAATTTTCAGACTCTATTAAGAACTTAGAAACAAAGAAGTGGGATGGTCCTATTTCTTCAGAATACGGAGAGCATCTAATTTTCTTAAATTCTTACACTGATTCTTATTTACCTAAACTTAATAAAGTAAGAAGTATTATTGTTAGTGACATCCTAGCTAGAGAGCAAAGCCAATCTACTGCTAAGTATTTAGAGGAGCTTAGGAAAGAGTACGAGATAGAGATACTCTCAGATTTAAATGTTCAATCCGATTAAAGCCTTAATAATAAGCATATCTTTCCTGTTCTTAGGCAGTATCTTTAGTCATGAAATGAATCCTGCAAGATTGTTGCTTGAAGAACAGGAAGATGGCTCTTACGCAGGAAGCTGGATGTTTCCTTCTAATGCTTTAGGTTTACCTGCAGAAATTATTTTTTCTGATTGCGAAGAAGAAGAAAGAAACTTACCTAAGATTGAAGGGAAGTATTTGGTCTCTGAGTTATCTATGTCTTGTGGGGATTCAATAAAAGGAAAAGAAATAAGTCTTAAAGGATTATCTAGAATAACCGATGCTCTGATTAGCGTAACTTTCAAAGATGGAACTAAATTTGAAGGTTTAGCTACAGTTAATAACTCTAAGATCATTGTTCCTCAGGAGCTTAGTATTTATCCAACAGGATATTTTTGGCTAGGCGTAGAGCATTTATTAAGTGGAATCGATCATATGCTTTTTGTTTTTGGTCTTTTATTCATTGTTTCTGGCACCGCTAACTTATTCAAAACCATAACAGCATTCACTATTGCTCACAGTATTACCTTGGGCTTGTCCGTACTAGAGCTTATCAAGATGCCTCAAGCTTCAACAGAGGCCTTCATTGCATTAACTCTGATTTATTTGGCTCTAGAGGTTAGTGAAAAACATAAATACGAATCAACTCCATGGGTTGTAGCCTTTGGATTTGGCTTGCTTCATGGACTGGGTTTTGCAGGAGCTCTTAATGATATTGGGGTTAACAATGACGCGCTATTATTTTCTTTGCTATTCTTTAATATCGGAATAGAGGCTGGTCAGCTATTAGTTTTACCTTTATTTGGATTAATAGTATGGCTTCTTTCTAGAAGTTTATTTAATAAAAACATCCATCAATACGCCTCTTATTTAATTGGAGGTTTGGGATCTTTCTGGTTGATTGAGAGAGTATTAGCTTTGTAAGCATTGTTCTATAAAATAACTGAAGAAAAGGAAAAAATATGTCAGAAGTAGAATTTAAGGTTATAGAAAGTAATGGAATTAATATAAGACTAGCCATGATGGGTGAAGGCCCTTTAGTTATCTTTTGTCATGGTTGGCCTGAAAGTTGGTACAGCTATAGGCATCAATTACCTGCTGTTGCAAAAGCAGGCTTTAAAGCTGTTGCTTATGATGTAAGGGGTTATGGTGAATCAGACAAACCTCATGAAATCGAAGCGTACACAATGAGAAACATGACCAATGATGTGATAGGAATCATTGACGCTCTCGGCTATGACACCGCTATTACAATTGGGCATGACTGGGGCGGACCAATAGCGCTTAATACGGCAGCATTAAATGAAGACAGAATTACTGCTACAGGGACTCTTTCTGTTCCTTTTACGGGCAGAGGACCTATGCCTACTTTAGATTTATGGAAGGAAATATATAAAGATCGTTTTTTCTACCAGCTTTATTTTCAAAAAGAAGGTATAGCAGAAGAAGAGTTTGAATCTGATTTATCTAATGCTTTATTTATAACTTATACGAATAGCGATGGTAGAGGCATGCAGAAGAATTTTGAAAAAGGTCAAAGCGGTTTAGTTCCTGAAAAAACTAAAGATTCAGCTTTCTTAGAAGGAATGGAAGTATTTGAAGACTTCCCAGGTTGGTTTAGTAAAGAGGATTTAGAATACTTCGTTAGTCAATTTGAAATAAGCGGATTAAGAGGTCCTTTTAATAGATATAGAGCACAAAACATTGATTGGCATGAAATACCAGAGTTAGAAGGAAAAATATTAGAACAACCTGCCTTCTTTGTAACAGGCACTCTTGATCCAGTTAATTTCTTTGTTCCAAGCGACCAAACTTTAATAGATAGGATTGGACCAAACTACAAAGACTTATTATTCGCAGAAGAGCTAGAAGGTATAGGTCACTGGACCCAACAAGAGGCTCCCGAAGAAGTTAATAACTTTATTTTAAACTTCTTAAAGAAAGTATCTTAAATCATGATTTAGGCCCGAATCAATTATGAATAAAATAATAGCTTATTCTAAAGAAGAACAATCAGTTGCTGTTAATATCCTTTTATTAGCCTTTTCTGGTGATCCTTTCCAAAGATACTTAATGCCTGATCCTTCAATTTATTTTCGAAATTCAACTATATGGTTTAATAATGTGGCAAGCCAATCAATCTTGATAAAGGCACTATTAGGAACTGAAGATCGTTCTGGCGTTGCTCTTTGGTTCCCACCTAAACACGTTGTTCAATTTGAAGACATTGAAGGGACTTATAAGGATCTTCCGATTGCTTCCCAAAAAAGTATATTTCAGTACTTTGCGGAGTTTGAGAAGAATAAACCTAAGGAGGCTTGGTATTTAGAATATTTAGGAGTTGATCCCAGAAGCCACTCTTTAGGACTAGGCTCACTATTATTAAAAAGCTCTTTGGAGAAGATAGATGACCTTCATCAACCAGCTTATTTAGAATCCTCTAATCCTAGAAATATGTCTTTATATGAAAGGCATGGATTTAAGGCTGTAACAAAATTCCAGTTTGGAGATGGTCCCCTTATAAACACAATGTATAGAGAAGCTAGATAACCTTTAATCATTTATTGGCAGATTTAATCTCCCTACTGATGAATCTTAATTTGCTCTATTTAAGCCTGAGTCAATTATCCAGTGAATAAGTCTTCTGTGAGCCTTAGTAGGCTCATGAGAAGAAGATTTTTTCATTAGTTTCTCAATATCTCTTAGAGAGCTGTAAGCAGCTGCTGTAGCAAATTCATCATAATAATCTGCAGCTAAAATACCTATTAGCCTTCTAACGTAACTAGTTTGTAAATTTCTCCTAATTGAAGACACTTCAGAATTCATATCTTCTAAGAAGATTGCCTCAGTAAGGTCATCAATAACTTCATAGACACTGTAGTCATTACCATAAAGTTGTGTGTCAGTTATTCTTGAGAGTGTCCACGCACTTAAAATATGGTCTAAAACTTTATTTTGGATTCCGAGGATGATCTTATGCATTTGCGGATCTTCATGTTCACCTCTTAGATCAAACATTCTCCTTTCTAGCTGAACTTTAGATAGTAATGATGCGTTGATTGGGAAAGCTTCACTTGAGAATGCATGTTTTGATAAAACTGACATCGCTCTTCTTTGCTCTTCTGAAGGAGTAGGAGTATAAGGCTCTTTCCTGTTAGGGTCTTGTGGATTTGATCTTTCAACGTAAACCCCTCCAATATATCTAGAAACTACCTCTAGAGCTCTTTGATGTTCTCTAAGTATAATTTTATGAGCGTTTCTATACTCTTCCCAACTTTTAGCTTTATTAGAAAATTTATTAGGTAATTCCTTTTGAGCATGATTCACTAACTCAATCCTTTGAGCGGAGTAGGTTATTGGATCATTAGTAAGATCATTGATCATTGCTCTAGGGTCTATTCCGTATCCAGCAGACCTCATGTCCTCAGAATCATTAGCAAACATATGCTCGGGTTTATTTGATTCACTGAGAATACTTCTTCTTTCTTCCTTAGTTAAATTTGGCGTATAGCCAAACTTTATAGCCCACTTATCGTAGGGACCAGGAACTATGTCGTAATAATCACCTTGTTCGTACCCTAATGGAGCAAGGTTTATTGCAGGATATTCCATCACTGAAGAAGTAACACCAACCTTGCTGGTTATCTCAGGTTTATGAACATCCTCAATATTATGAAGAAAGCTACCTTTGAAATTATGGTTAAGACCTAGAGTGTGTCCAACCTCATGTAATGTTAGTCTTATAATGCTTTGTTCTATTATTTTAGGGTCATTAATATTTAAAGAATCAGCGAACATCATGCCTTCTTGGATCATGCTAGCTGAAAAGCATTCATTTCCTATTTGTGAACCGTTAAAGATACCGTCTACGTTAAGTCTATTGGTTAAGTAAACCCATTCCAGCATAATATCTGCTCCAATAATTTCACCTGTTCTAGGGTTGGTGAAGCTTGGTCCATATCCTCCAAAAGGAGGGTTCGGAGATGAAGTCCATCTCAGGACGTTATATCTTATATCCCCCGCATCCCAAGAAGCATCATCCGGCTGAACTTTAACTTGAATAGCATTCTTAAAGCCTGCTTCTTCAAAAGCAATATTCCAAGCCAAAACACCTTCTTTTATATAATCTCTCAGTTCTAGAGGCGTGGTATTTTCTATCCAAAAAACAATGGGTTTGATTGGTTCAGATAATTCTTTATCCTGGTCTTTCTTCTGAAGGTCCCATTTACCGATTAAATCCATGTAAGGAGTTACATCTTTTGAAGAAAGGTTAGTCACTCTGTCTGAGAAATAACCTATCGATTGATCTTCTATTCGTGGTTCAAAATTATTATCAGGCATTTCTATAAAACTGTACCTAACCTGAATACTTACATTCCTTGGATCAGCTACATCTTCTCCATCGTATTTATATGAAGGAGCGCTTTCAATAACATGCTCAACTTCAAAATCAGTATTTTTCTCATAGTTGTAAACATTTAAAACCCTTGATTTAGTTGGACTAACTTGACCCCAATTAAATCTAGAAGACTGAAAGTCACCTTCGGGCGTAATAGGCTTAATAATAGTTAAATCTTCTGAAAGCAGGAGGCTTGTAATGTTAACTAAAAATTCATCCTCACCTTCGTTTTTACCAGAAACAGGAAGGACTTTGAAAGTAGAGTCAGAGATATTAGTACCTTTAGATTTTGCTAAAGGAGTCCCTTCATCAAAAGCGAAACTTGTTAAGACCCTAATAAATCTTAAGTTCTCTGTGTCTTTTTCAATTTTAAAAACACCGTTGTCTAAATAACTCCCCTTATTTTTTCTTGCAGCAACTACACCATTTATTACATGAGAGAAGAAAATAAACTCTTTATCGAGTTGATCTTTTTTAATTTTTAGGTAGATGTCGTTTGTTTTAGGATCTCTAAAGCTATCAAAAAAACCATTAAGCTCCTCAAATTCCTCAACCATTTCTTCTATATAAATTTCTTTTTCCTCTTCCTTTTCTGCATCTAAAGATTCTTCTTCTGCAAAGAGGTATGGATTTAACAGGAGTGATAATATTAATAGGTTCTTGTTGGAAATTGCTTTTAATAAGTTCATATCGATAACATTCTAATTAATGTAGTTCCTCATAAATTCTTTATATAATAGAATTTAGGGTGCGATACTATATCAGATTGTGATTATTTATTAATGGGATTTCATTATGTATGACTTACTTATAAAGAATGGCCTTGTTTATGATGGAAAAGGCGGCGAACCTACTGGAGTATTAAACGGAAAACTAATTAGGAATCTTCATTAAGTGAGTTCTCATATTCTTGATCTTCATGGCGCAAGACACCATGAAGTAGATTTGAAAGTTGAAAACTTTATATACCTAAACCAAGAAGAAATGCCTCTTACTATAATTTGTGGAAATAGTACTAAGATGATTGGAATTGTCAAAGAGGTGCTTGAGAGGTCATGTTCTGATTTTAGAGAAGGTGATGGAAGCGAGTACGGCCAAATAAAAGTATTTAAAATTTAGAAATTTAAACTACTAATGAATATTGAGCAGGTTGGACCAGTTGGAGCAGTAATAACAGGAATAGACTTAAAGGTTTCTGAAGAAATATCTATTAATGAAATTAAAGAAGCTTTCTTAAAGTATTCAGTTTTAATTTTTAAAAATCAAAAACTAGACCCAGCAGATTTAAGAAATGTGTCATTAATTTGGGGAGAACCTTTAATCCATCCTGTATTTAAAGGAATTGAAAATTATCCTGAAATTATACAAATACAAAATTTAGGAGAGAAATATCACACAAACGCGCATTGGCACTCTGATGTAACTTTTGAAGAAGAACCTCCAGACGCAACTTTGCTATATTCTTTAGAAATTCCAGATGAAGGTGGAGACACACTATTCGCTGATCAATATCTTGCTTATGAAGAGCTGCCTGAAGTTTTGAAAGAAGAATTAAAAGAAACAGTAGCTATACACAGTAATCTAGGAGTATTAATGCTAGCAGGAGGAGATATTAATAATTTAAGTGAAGTGGAGCATCCTGTCTTTAGGAATCATCCAGAAACAAGAAAAAAATCTCTTTTCGTTACCGAAGCTTTTGTAAAGGAATTAAAAGAAGCAGATCCTAAATATTCTGAAGAGACTTTAAGTAGACTTTATAAGCATTCTTCAAAGAATGACTATGTATATAGACATAAATGGACTAAAGGAGATCTCGTAGTATGGGATAATAGGTGTGTTCTTCATTATGCAGAACACGGATACGGGAATAAAAAAAGAACTATGCATAGAATAACAACCTCTGGGAGTAAACCATTTTGAGTGGAAGAACTACTATAAAGAATTGCAAGATTGTTAATGAAGGAGAAGTAATTGAATCTGATCTTTTATTAGAAGATGGGAGGATATCAAAGATTAATTCAACCATAGAAGCGCAGGGCAATGTAATAGATGCAGAAGGTTTATATCTTTTGCCTGGTGTAATAGATGACCAAGTGCACTTCAGAGAACCAGGACTTACAGATAAGGGAAGTATAAAAACAGAATCTCTGTCTGCTATTGCCGGAGGCACCACTAGTTTCATGGATATGCCGAATGTTATACCTCCGACACTTACTAATGACTTATGGAAGCAAAAGGTTCAAATAGCAGAAAAATATGCTTCTGCTAACTATTCCTTTTACATGGGGTCAAGCAATACCAATATTGAAGAAATAAAATCAATTGATAGCAGCCTGGTCTGCGGATTAAAAGTATTTATGGGATCTTCCACAGGAAACTTATTAGTAGACAACGAAGACAGCCTAAACACAATTTTTAAAGAATCCCCAGTGTTAATCGCCACTCATTGCGAAGACACACCTATAATCAAAGAATTAGAAAAAAGTTATTTTGAAAAATATGGAGAGAATATTCCAGTAGATTTACATGCAGAAATTAGATCTAGAGGATCTTGTTTGAAGTCTTCAAAAAAAGCTGTTGATCTAGCCACAGAACATAATGCTAAGCTACATATTCTTCATATTTCAACTGAAGAAGAGCTTTCTTTATTTTCTAACCAAAAAATTGAAGAAAAATTAATTACAGCAGAGGTTTGCGTACCACATTTATATTTTTCAAGAGAAGATTATCCAAAAAAAGGATCGTTAATTAAATGCAATCCCTCTATAAAAGAAAAAGGAGATCAGGTTGCCTTAAGGAGGGCACTTAAAGAAGGTTATATAGATTTTGTAGCCACAGATCATGCACCACACAGTTTAGATGGAAAATCTAATCCATATATGGAATGTCCTTCTGGCATGCCAAGCATTCAACACACATTGCTGGTCATGCTTGAACTAGTTAATCAGGGTGAATTAGATTTAGAGGATATCCCCACTTATACTTCTCATAATGTCTCTTCAAGATTTCAGATAAGGGAAAGAGGGTTTATTAGGGAGAATTACTGGGCTGATTTGGTCTTAGTAGATTTAGATTCAGAACAAAACATTTCAAAAGAGAATATAAGTTATTTCTGTGGCTGGTCACCTTTTGAAGGAGATACATTTCACTCTAAAGTAATTAGCACTTTTGTAAATGGAAAACTTGTCTACAATGAAGGGAGAATATTAGAATCTAATCAAGGCATGCAATTAGAGTTCAGTAGATAAAATGTCTCAAGAAATAAAAGTACACGAAAAGAATAATAATTTTAATTGGTCCGTTCCTTCTGGGCCGTACGAGTTTTTAAATGACGACCAAGTTAAGTTTTTTGATAAGTACGGATATGTATTAATTGAAGATGCCTTTAATTCAGAAGAAATATTTAAAGTACTTGAAAAGATAGACCCTTATGAACATAACGTTACAGAAGCTTTAAGGGGGCTAGATGGTGGTAAATTCTTTATTTCTAGAGCAGAAGAGATTACTTTTACTACACATTTAGTAACCCAATCTGAAGAGTTAAAAGAGTTTAGTAAACACAATGTCTTTGCAGGGATATGTAAAGACCTGATTGGAAATAATGTAAGGTTGTACTGGGATCAAGCAGTTTATAAAAAACCTGGAACAAAGGATGAGTTTCCTTGGCATCAAGATAATGGTTATACCTTCATTGAACCTCAAGCTTATTTAACATGTTGGGTTGCTTTGACTGATGCGGATGAATCTAATGGTTGTCCTTGTGTAATACCTGGATTACACAAAAAAGGAACCTTACATCATAAAACCACAGATCTTGGTTATGAAATACCCCTTGACCCTTCAACGTCAATTTCTTTGCCTGTGAAAGCAGGAAGTATAGCGGTCTTTTCTTCTTTAACACCTCACAGAACAGGTCCAAATCTTTCTAACAATATTAGAAAAGCTTATATTCTTCAGTACGCTCCAGAAGGGTCTAGAAGATTGATCTCCCACTCTCTTACTGAAGAGGTAAATGAGGAGTCACGTCAATACTTTATACTTAAAGATGGATCTAGAGTTTAGTCTTCTAGAAATCCATTTAGTCTTTCATAAGCTGTAATAAAGTCTTCCTTAAACTCTTGTACAACATCGCTTGCAGAAATACTTGCGTTCATAAGACCTACACCTTGACCAACCCAATAAGTAGAAAGGTCTCTAGCACCATCGTGACCACCTTCGGCTAATTTATTTACTTTTTGCAGGGCAGGCTCTGCAACCATCGGCTGTAAGGGCATTGGCAATGGGTCGGGAGCTTTATCAGATTCCCAAGCATCGGTCCAAGGCGAAATTAATTGTCTTGAATGTTTACCAGTTCTGCTTCTAGATCTAACAGTTTGGCTTGAATTAGCTGCAACCATTTTTTCTTTTATTATAGATGGAACTTCGGACTCGACTGTAGTTAACCATACCGAACCACACCAGGCTCCTGAAGCTCCCATGGTCATAGCTGCTGCCATTTGTTTACCTGTAACAATACCTCCGGCTGCTAATATAGGAACATCACCATGAGGCTGTATAGCTTCATAAACTTCAGGAATAAGGACCATAGTAGATACGCTTCCACAATGACCTCCAGCTTCAGTTCCAGAAACCACTAAAATATCTACTCCTGCTTTAACTTGGTTGATTGCATGTTGAGCTGTTCCAAGTAGCGCTGCCACTTTAACATCATTTTCTTTTCCCATTTCTAACATCCAATCTGGCGGAACTCCTAATGCATTAGCAATTAATTTTATAGGGTGACTAAAAGCTACATCTAACAAGGCTTTCGCACCATCAGGTTTAGTATTTTGAGCAAAGCTAGATCCAGCTGTATCTATGTTTCTTAATTCAGGAGAAGGTATATCATGATTTTCTAAGACATCTGCTCTAAAGTCTGCATATTCTTGAGGGATCATATCTTTTAATTTTTCAGCATCAAACTTCTCACTTTGGTCAACCATCTTATTGGGAATAAGAACGTCAACTCCGTATGGCTTTCCATCGATGTGTTCATCTATCCATTTTAATTCTTGTTCTAATACTTCAGGCGACATTCCTACAGCACCTAGTACTCCGCATCCACCAGCTTTTGACACTGCCACTACAACGTCTCTGCAGTGAGTAAAAGCTACCAGAGGAAACTCTATATCTAGTAATTCACATATTGTTGAATTCATCTTCTATACCTTTTTGTTAAATTTTTAATAAATTGATTGTAAGTAATTAGCTAAAATAATCTGGCCAACTACAGCCACAGCTATAATTACAGCAAACATAGCCATGTATCTATAGGTCTTTTTATCTTCTTCCATTTAATTACTCCCTTTAAAAAGGTTATTATTCTTCATTAGTATATGGAAGGTCAAAGAAAATTATCCAAAAATGCTTGGAAGTGGGCTTTTTATGATTGGGCTAACTCAGGGTTTGCAACTACAGTTATGGCTGGTTTTTTCCCTATCTTTTTTAAATCCTTCTGGGCAGGTGACTTAGAAGCTGCTGAAAGTACGTTTGTCATAGGTTCTGTAAATTCTTTAATTGGCTTATTGATAGCTATAAGCGCGCCAATATTAGGAGCCATCGCGGATGTCGGTAAAACCAAAAAGAAATTTTTATTCATTTTTGCTGCACTTGGCATAGCAGCCACTGGATATTTATTCTTTATACCAGAAAGCTCATGGAAATTAGCCGTCGTATTTTATGGCTTAGGTGTTATAGGCTTCTCAGGAGGAAATATTTTTTACGATTCTTTGATAGTTTCAGTTTCTTCTCCTAATGAAAGAAATAGAACTTCTTCACTTGGGTTTTCATTAGGATACTTAGGAGGAGGTCTTTTATTTCTTCTTAACGTAGCTATGTATTTATACCCTCAATGGTTTGGACTTTCCGGCCCAGCTGATGCGGTACTTTGGTCATTCTTGAGCGTGGCAATTTGGTGGTTTATATTCTCGATGCCTTTACTCTTATATGTGAAAGAGTCAAATGACCTTGTAGAGCAAGAAAATAATAATATTGTTACTAAGGCATTCACCAATCTATTAAACACTGCCAAATCTGTAAGAAATTATAAAAAAGTAGTAATTTTCTTATTAGCCTACTTCTTATATATGGATGGCGTTGACACAATCATAAGGATGGCTACATCCTATGGCTCAGATATTGGATTATCGGCTTCCTCGATGATAAGCGCTCTTTTGTTAACCCAGTTCATTGGTTTCCCAGCCACTCTAGTATTTGGTTTTTACGCTGATAAGTTTGGCTATAAAGAGTCTCTTACCTTTGCAATTATTGTGTATATAGGAGTGGTTTTATTTAGTTCCCAAATGGATACGGCTACTGAATTTTTTATAGTTGCTGGAATTATAGGTCTTGTTCAGGGAGGGGTTCAGGCGATTAGTAGGTCTTATTTTAGTAACCTAATCCCTCAAGACAAAGCAGCAGAGTTTTTTGGCTTTTATAATTTTATAGGTAAATCTTCAGTATTCTTAGGCCCGTTTATGGTTTCAGGAATAGCTTTATTAACAGGAAGTCCAAGTATAGGGATATTGAGTTTATTAATTTTATTTATACCTGGCTTAATTCTTCTTTGGAAAATCCCTGATAACTAAAATAAATTCCTAGCAACTAACGCTTTTTTTAAAACAGTTGGTTTGTCCGTCATCAAACCATCTACTCCTAAATCTATTAATCTATACATTTCTTCAGTTTCATCGATAGTCCATACATGGACTAATTTATTAAGATCATGAACTTTCTTAATAAATCTTCTTGTAACAATCGGTATTCCGAATTGAGATACTGGTACTTGAGCACAAGAACCTGGAGATGCTTTAAAGTTTAAGCCATAAGAGCTTAATAACAACCTAACAACTTCTGCTTGACCCATAGAAGAACATAAATCTGAACCAGTTAAATATCTTATGCGATTTAATCTATTTGTAGAAAAAGCAGCTAGACAAACCCTGTTTAAAGCATGATGATTTTTAACTATCCTAATTGTCTCTTCTACAGCAGAATCTACTTTTATATCTATGTTAAATCTAAGGTTTGGAAAAGAAGAAAGAGTCTCTTCAAGAGAGGGTATTCTTCCTCCGAGAATCAGATCAACTTCTTTAATTTCTTTAAAAGTTAAGTCACTTACTCTTTTGTTAAGACCAGCTACTCTCTTTAGGTCGCTGTCATGAAAAATAACAACTTTACCATCAGAAGTTGATTGAACGTCTGTTTCCATAAAAACAAAACCCAAGTCGGAAGAATATTGGAATGCTTCTAATGTGTTTTCTGTCTTTTCTTCATCCCCACCGCGATGAACGAAGCCATAAAAACTGTAACCTTTAAAAAATGGATGCATCTTAAGAAGTAAAATAACACTATCTCAAGTGTTTTCAATTGGTTATTCTTATTTGTTATGGAATGGTTATTACCAACTATTATTATTTTATTTGTAGCTTTATACCTGCCTTACTTATACAAGACTTTCAGATTAAAGAAGATAAGCGTATCTCACGTTCCTGAAGAGGGTGATTGGGCTAAATTATCAGATGGTAATATTTTTTATAGATGGTTCCTTCCTGACAAAGAGCATTCTAATGGAGAAACAATTGTGCTTGTGCACGGTTTCTCTACCCCTAGTTTTGTTTGGGGAGGCTTAATTAACACCTTCTGTAATTCTGGATTCAAAGTACTTGTTTATGACCATTTTGGTAGAGGTTTTTCTGAAAGACCTCGTATTAATTACGATAAAGAACTTTATATAAGGTCCTTGAAAGAGTTAATGGATGATCAAGACATAAAGGGTAAAGTTCATCTAGTAGGCTACTCAATGGGCGGGCCTATAGTTGGATATTTTGCAGATAAATACCCGGACCAGACTAAATCCATATCATTAATTGCTCCAGCAGGTTTTCAACAAGCCATGTCTGGAGTTAATAGCTGGACTATTAAGCCAATAATAGGGGAGTGGTTTTGGCATGTTTTTAATAATAGAATCTATGGCGTAGGTAGAATGTCAGAGACTTCGTATAGTGATGATCCTTTGTCAATTAATGAAGAGGAATTCTTAGAGAATTTTAATAAACAACTTGTATTTAAAGGTTTTACAGAGTCGCTACTTTCGACAGTAAGACATTTTAATTTATTGGATTGCAGAAGGATGTATAAAAACGTAGGCAATTTAAATATCCCTACTTTTGTAGCTTGGGGAAAGGCGGATGGAGTTGTTCCTCATAGCTCTAGTAAAAATCTAAAAGAATGTATACCTCATTCTGAATTACTCACGATAGAAGAAGGTACTCATGATATTACTTATAGACAACCTACTGAGGTTGGAGAATCTATTAATAACTTTCTTCTAAATAAGACTTAATGGATTTTAGAGACATCAGCCCTTATCCTGACCAGGAGGTAAATGCGCAGATTAAGAAACTGATAAATAATAAGCTTTTCTTTCAACAATTAGCTAAATTTCTATTCCCCATTTCTTCAAAATTATTGCCTGGATTTTTTGAAATATTTATTAGGGGTAAATTCAAAACTTCTTTTCAGTTTGCTGATACAGTCAAAGAGTTTCAATCTAGTTTAGCGCCGTACGTAAAAAAGATGATAGACAAGACTACGGATGGATTTACCTTTTCTGGAGAAGAAAACCTTTCTTCCGATGCCTCTATTTATATCGGAAACCATAGAGACATTGCTTTGGATGCAGCTTTCTTAAATTATCTTCTTTATGAGCAAAAAAAGGAAACTCTAAGAATAGCGATTGGAGATAACCTCCTTGATGGAAGTTTTGCAGAAATCTTGATGAGATTAAATAAAAGTTTCGTGGTTCATAGGGACATCCACGGAATTAAAGAGACTCTAAAAAGGTTAACGAAACTATCTACATATATAGACCATTCATTATTTAATGACAATGAGAGCATCTGGATTGCGCAGAAGGAAGGAAGAGCAAATGATGGTAATGATTTTAGTGATGTAGCTGTCCTCAAGATGCTTTATCTTTGTAAAAGGAAAGAATTGAGTTTCTGTGAATGGATTAAAAAAATAAACTTCATACCTGTTTCTATATCCTACGAATACGATCCTCTTGATGTAACTAAAGCAAGAGGGTGGGACCATCATGAAGAAATGTCACTGGAAGAAATTAATGAAAGTGTTTTACAAGAACTTGCTACAGGTTTGTTTAGAGATAAAGGAAGAGTGCACTTACATATTTGTGACCCTATTGAATATGATGGTGATGATATTGAAGAGCTTTCTCGTTTAATCGAACAGGAAATATTGGCAAATTATAAGATTTGGCCCACTTCTCACATAGCAGCAAAAGCATTATCTAATACAGACCCTTCCATAGATTTTTTTGATGAAAATAAGATTAAATTACTTCAGGAGTCCGAATTCCTTAATCGGTTTAATGGTTTAGAAGAAAACGTAAGGAAAGAATGTTTAGAGACATATGTCAGACCAATGATTAATGGTAAAAAGGCCAGAGGAGATCTCTGACCTTTTAAGAAAGCATCTTAAATGGGGTCAAAGAGTGCTTTCTTCCAAAAGGGGAGTTAAGCTCTTTTACATAGAGAGGGTAATAGCAATGACGTCATCATCTTCTGCTAAATCATCATCATAGTCTATATCGTTCCAAGACAAAGAGACCGTTAATCCTGCAAGATCCATCGGTAGGTCATAACTTAAAATAGTGTATTTACCTATTTCATCATAGTCTCCATAAGTGAGACCTACACCTGATTCTCCTAGGGCTACTGAGAACTCTACATTATCCGGAGCATCATCTTGGCCGGCAGAATAAGTTACTCCAAAGAAACTATAGCCAAGACCAAGATAAATTTCTTCCGCATCATAATCAGCACCGGGAAAGTCATATAACAAGTAACCAATATCATAGCTTAGACCGCCTTCAGTTTCTCCTGCATAACCAAGGTAATAATCTAATTCCATTGTTGCATCATCACCATATTCAACATTTGATCCCCAGACACCAAAATATGCACCACTTTCACCAGATATATCAAAACCACCTGATACAGCTGCTTGGCCATCTGATTGTGTCATACCTCTCCACATGTATTCACTAGAGAGAGCAACATTGCTTTCAAATTCTGCTGCTTGAAGTGTTATAAAACTTGAAAGAAAGGCAATAATCCCAATTTTAATTACGTTATTCATTTAAACTCCTTAAAAAATTAATAAATATATATTTATATATGCAATTTTAATGCCAATTAATTAACACTAGATTTGGTAAAAAATGCACAGAAGTAGTGCAACCCTACAAATTCCTTCTCAAATTTAAACTCTAACTATGTCTATCTATCTACATATCGTGTAATATTTCGCCCCTTTAAAGTATCAAACATTGGGAGACAAGATGGAAATTTCAAATAAAGTCGCACTTATAACCGGGGGAGCTTCTGGCTTAGGTTTATCTACAGCCAAAACTCTTGTTGAATCAGGAGCTAACGTTATGCTTCTTGATCTAAATGAAGATAACGCGAAAGCGGCAGTTGAAGACTTAGGAGATAAATCAACTTATGTAATAGCAAACGTTACTGATGAAGAGTCAGTACAAAACGCTATAAATGAAACTCTTAAAAAGTTTGGCGGTATAAATATAGTTGTTAATTGTGCTGGTATCGGCAGTGCGAGTAAAACTGTTGGGCGTGATGGAGCTCATCCTCTAGATTATTTTAAAACAGTTGTTGATATAAATTTAAACGGTACATTTAATGTTCTTAGGTTGGCTGCAGTTGAGATGGGTAATAATGAACCAAATTCTGATGGGGAATGTGGTGTTATTATTAATACAGCTTCAGTGGCAGCTTACGACGGTCAAATAGGACAAGCTGCTTATAGCGCCAGCAAAGGAGGCGTGGTGGGTATGACTCTTCCTATCGCTAGAGATTTAGCCAGAATGGGAATTAGAATTAATACAATTGCCCCAGGAATATTTGATACTCCTCTTATGGCAATGGCACCTGATACAGTAAGAAACCCATTAATAGAAATGACGCAGTTTCCTAAGAGACTAGGTATACCTGCTGAATACGCTGCATTAACTAAGCATATTATTGAAAACGCATTCCTTAATGGAGAAACGATTAGGCTAGACGGCGCTATAAGAATGCAACCAAAGTAAATGGAATTCTTAACTGACTACGGAATTTTTCTCTTAAAAGTTATTACTATAGCTTTAGCTATAACAATACCTTTGTTGGTCATTATAGGTTCTTCTAAATCTAAAACTCCTTCGAAAGGAAGTTTAGTAGTTAAGAATCTATCTAAGAAATATGAAGATATGGGAACTGCTATAAGGAGTTCCCAGTTAAACTCTAAAGAGCTTAAAAAATACAATAAAGAGATACAAAAGAAAAAGAAGGCGGACGATAAAAAACCATCTAAAGAAGATTCTGTTTATGTCTTAAATTTCAATGGAGATATTCAAGCTTCAGAAGTAACTAAGTTAAAACATGAGATAAATGCCATTTTACTTTCTGACACTAAGTGTAAAGAAGTTGTCATCAAAGTAGAGAGTGGAGGGGGTTCTGCATATGCGTATGGTCTTTGTGCTGCTGAGTTAAAACGATTAGTTGATAATAAAATTAAATTAACAGTTTGTATTGATAAAGTAGCTGCAAGTGGAGGCTATTTAATGTCTTGTGTAGCTTCAAAAATTATAGCGGCACCTTGGGCTATAGTTGGATCTATAGGTGTTATAGCTCAACTTCCTAATTTTCATCGTCTTTTAAAAAAGAATTCAATAGACTTTGAAATGCATACAGCCGGAGAGTTTAAAAGAACCCTAACTACTTTAGGTGAGAACACTGAAGACGGAAGGAAGAAATTTAAATCGGAACTAGAAGACTTACATTTAATTTTTAAAGACTTTGTTAAAGAGCAGAGACCTCAAGTAGATACAAAAGTAGTTGCTACAGGTGAAGTATGGCAAGGTGAAAAAGCAATAGAAGTAGGTTTGATAGACGCCTTAGGAACTTCTGATGATTACTTAGTGGGACTTTCTAAGAAATTAAAACTGTTTGAAATAGACTATGTTGAGAAAAAAAATCTAACTGAAAGGTTCGCGTTTTCTGCTCAATTATTAATAGAAAAATCAATTTTAAAATTCTATGACATTGTTAATAGGGATAGATTTATATCATGACTACTTATCAAGCACTCGAATCAGTAAAAACTGAAGAAGGTAATATTCTTTCTGTGGTAGAAAAGAATATAGATGAATTACCAGATGGTGACCTTCTTATTAAAGTTAGTTATTCTTCTTTAAATTATAAAGACGCAATGTCTGCTTCCGGAATGCCAGGTGTGACAAGAAATTATCCTCATACCCCAGGAATTGATGCAGTTGGCGAGGTTGATACATCATCTAATAATAATTTTAAAGAAGGGGATAAGGTTATAGTCACTGGTTACGACCTAGGGATGAACACAGCTGGAGGTTTTGGGCAATACATTAGAGTTCCTGCCGAATGGGCAACGCTTTTACCGAATGGTCTTTCAGAGAATGAATCAATGTCTCTTGGAACGGCTGGATTAACTGCAGGACTTTCGGTGCATGCATTAGAAACTTATAGGGGCAATCAAGGTTTTGAAGGAACTAAGTCGATTGTAACAGGAGCAACGGGAGGCGTTGGTTCAATTGCTTTAATGCTTCTTTCCAAATTAAATTCTGAAGTTACAGCCGTAACTGGAAAGAAAGAACAAACTGAATTCTTAACTGGGTTAGGAGCTTCAGAAATTATATTAAGAGAAGATTTACAGGAAGTTGCCAGAAAGCCTATAGGAAAAAGTATTTGGGATTTAGGAGTAGATGTTGTAAGTGGAGATGTACTAACTATGCTTCTAACTTCTCTAACTCCTGGTGGGGCTGTTGCTTGCAGTGGTTTAGTTGGAGGTCCGTCTTTTGAGAGTTCAATTTTTCCTTTTATCCTAAGGGGCAATGCTTTGCTTGGAATAGATTCAGTTGAAATTCCTTTAGACCAGAAGTCTCAAATATGGGATAGATTCAGTTCTGATTGGAAACTAGATTTAACTGGCCTTACAAAAGAGGTTTCTTTAGATGGTTTAGAAAAAGAAGTACAAACCATACTACAAGGAGGTCAAGTGGGTAGGATTGTTGTCAATTTAACTTAGGAGGACAAAATGGAAGAACATTCAGAACAAGAAAAAGAAATTATGAGAGAGCAAGATAGCAAGTTAGATGCTTTTGCTGCGGTAGGAATAATTCTGACTTTGACAGCTATGGCGGTCTTTTGGGTATCAAATCAATAATATAAGGATGACATATGGACGTTGTTAATTTTTTAAAAGATAAAACTAGAGTACCTGTAATCGGAGCGCCTTTGTTTACAGTCTCTTATCCGGAGCTTGTATTAGCTCAGTGCAAAGCAGGAGTAGTAGGTTCGTTTCCTGCATTGAATGCAAGACCGGAAGAAAAACTTTCTGAATGGCTTACGATGATGAAAAAGGAATTGGAAGAATACAGAACAGATAACCCAGATGCAGTTATTGCTCCTTTTGCCGTAAACCAAATTTGCCATCATTCGAACAATAGACTTGAGCATGATATGGAAATGTGTGTTGAACATGAAGTTCCTATAGTCATTACTAGCTTACGAGCTCCAAAATTTGTAGTAGATGCTGTGCACAGCTATGGCGGTGCCGTTATGCACGATGTAATTAATATTCGACATGCCAAAAAAGCAATTGATGAAGGTGCAGATGGTCTTATTTTAGTATGTGCGGGAGCAGGCGGTCATGCTGGAGCACTAAGCCCTTTCGCTCTTGTTAGAGAAGTTAGAGAATTTTTTGATGGACCAGTAGCTTTATCAGGAAGTATTTCTCATGGTGCTTCGGTTCTATCTGCCCAAGCTATGGGTGCGGACTTTGCCTATATAGGCACTAGATTTATCGCTACCCAAGAAGCTAACGCCTCGCAAGGATATAAAGATATGATTGTTGAGAGCTCGGCTAAAGACATAATGTATTCTCCAACCTTTACGGGAGTCCATGGAAACTATTTAAGACCTAGTGTTGTAAATGCAGGCCTTGATCCTGAAGACCTTCCTTATGCAGACAAAAATGATATGAATTTTGGCAGTTCTGGAAAGGACATGGATAAGTCTATAGCGCAAGGTGATAATCAAAAGAAAGCCTGGAAAGATATTTGGGGATCAGGACAAGGCATAGGAAATCTTCATGAAGTTCCAACTGTAATGGAAGCAGTAGATGCTTTAGTTAAAGAATATGAAGAAGCTAAGAGTGCTTTAAGTAGTAAATCGGCTTAATTAGTCTCCTGTAAACTCTGGATCTCTTTTTTCAAAAAAAGAAAGCACAGCTTCTTTCCTATCTTTTGTTTCGTGAGTCAAAAGAGTCTGATCGTAATCCATGTGCATAGTTGCATCGTCTGTTGCGTAAACCAATTCATTAACACTATTTTTTATCATTTGAGCTGCCATAGGAGGTTTAGAGGCATATAATTCTGCCATTCTTCTAGCAGCGCTCATCAACTCATCCTTGGGATGCACTTCATCATAAAAACCCCACGATAGAAGTGTCTCAGAATTTTCATTTTCTCCACCTATAACCATTTTCTTAGCCTTGGCTGGACCTATTAACCTTACTGCTAAAGGAAGTCCAAACCAATTTAAGTTAATTCCTAAATTAATTTCTGGATAACCTAATATGGCTTTGTCTGAAGCAATTCTAAAGTCACAAGCAGAAGCTATACAGGCTGCACCTCCTAGGCAATAACCATCTATCGCGGCTATGGTTATTTGATTTACTTCAAAGAACGAATAAATTGCAGGCTTACCGAAGTTATTTCTCCATGCCTCTAACTTTGAAACTGGTTTTTGTTTTTCTTTTAAGTCTGCTCCTGCAGAAAAGTGATCTCCTTTGCCTGCATAGATTACAACTCTAGATTCAAGATCTTCATTTAAGCCTAAGTTAACTTCAGTGATCTCTTTTAGAACATCTGTACTAAGAGCATTCATAGCTTCTTCTCTGTCCAGATAGACCCAACAAATGTGACCCTCTTTTTTTACTTCAATATATTTCATTTTAATTCTGCTAAATATTTCTCAGCATCTAGGGCAGCCATGCATCCAGATCCAGCAGATGTTATAGCTTGCCTATAAATATGATCTGAAACATCTCCTGCAGCGAATACACCAGGAACACTGGTAGCAGTAGAATTTCCATCAAGGCCGGAATGGATTTTTATATACCCATTGTTCATATCAAGTTGCCCAGAGAATAGATCAGTGTTTGGTTTATGCCCTATGGCTATAAATAAACCTGACAGTTCAAGGTCTTGTTCTTCAGAACTCTTGGTGCTCTTAACTTTAATCCCTTGAACAGTATTTTCGTCTCCCAATACTTCAGCTAATTTATGATCCCAAAGAATATTTACATTGCCATCTTTTTCTTTCTTTAAAATCCTATCTTGCAAGATTTTCTCTGCCCTTAGTTCGTCTCTTCGATGAACCAGAGTAACTGAAGAGCAAAGGTTGGATAGGTAAAGAGCTTCTTCTACAGCAGTATTTCCTCCTCCTATAACAGCCACATCTTTATCTTTATAGAAAAAACCATCGCATGTAGCGCAAGCACTTACACCTTTTCCTAGATAGGACTGCTCACTTGGCAAACCAAGATATTGTGCAGAAGCTCCGGTTGCAATAATGAGCGATTCGCATTCATATAGGTTCACGTTGCCCGTTAAATGCATTGGTTTAGAACTCAAATTTGCTTCTTCTATATGATCAAATATAACCTCAACATTCAAGGTTTCAACGTGCTTAAGCATTCTATCCATTAACTCTGGACCTTGAAGACCGTCACTATCTCCAGGCCAATTTTCTACATCAGTTGTTGTTGTAAGTTGTCCTCCTTGCTCCATCCCAGTTATTAAACAAGGATCTAAACCTGCTCTAGCAGCATAAACTGCAGCAGTATATCCAGCTGGGCCTGTACCCAAGATAACTAATTTTCTTTTTTGAACTTCCATATTTGACAATTATAGCTTGGACTATGTAATTTAGGCATTCTAGATTAGAACATCTTTGAATTTATCTATACAATAAGTAAAACTTATAGTTCTTAGTGGTTAAAAAATCTCAAGCAACCAAGAAACCAGTTAATCAGGCGGTTTCCGCGTCTCGCATACGTTTAAATAAACTAATATTAGACTCTTGGTTAATTATCCAAGGTTTTTTAGGTGTTTTCGTATTACTAGCTCTATCAACCTTTTCTACTAAAGATATAGGTTGGAATTCTCAGATATTTACTAGTAGCTCGTCAAATGAATATCAAGTAACTAATGCCGTTGGTAATTGGGGTGCTTACGTAAGTGATTTCTTATTAACTTTTCTTGGGTATATGTCTTATGTTGTAGTTTATTGGTTGTTGTGGCCTCTAATTAGACATTTCTTTATATCTAAGAATAGAGTTCCTTTTTCAGATATTTATACCGGTTTATTAGGTATTAAAATATTCGGATGGGTTTTAGTTGTTTTAGCTGGCTGTACACTTTTTTCTTTAGTACTTGAACCAGGCATCAGCTTTCTTCCCGAAGAAGGCGGAGGATTAATTGGCGCAAAATTATCTTCTATTTTTATAACTCCACTGAGTTTTGTAGGAAGCTTATTATTATTTATCGCTTTATTATTACTTGGTTTAACACTTTCATTAGAGGTTTCATGGGCGGCTCTAATAACTAAGACACAACAAGTACTAATTGATTCTGGATCAACCTTTGGAGAACGTGTTTCTAATTTTTTAAACGTTTTAAAAGAAAAGCAACAATTAAAAAAAGAAAAGGCTGAAAGACAAGAAAAGATTGTAGTTCAGACTAAAGAAAAAGCTAAAGCCAAACCTGCTGAGGTTATTAAAGCAAAACCGCCCATTGAGACTAGTAAACGAGCTGAAGTTGAGAAACAAACGGAGCTTTTTGAATACAAAGAACCTTCTCAACCTCCCAAGCTTTCTTTATTGGATGAAAAATCTCAAGAGTCATCAGATGAAACTTCTGAGAATTCGTTAAGACAATTAGGGGAATTAGTTGTTTCGAAACTTTCTGAGTACAACATTAATGACGTGACCGTTGAATCAATACAACCTGGCCCTGTTGTAATAAGACTGGAATTGAAATTACCCACTGGATTAAAAGTAAATCAAATATCAAATATAAGTAAAGACCTTGCACGTTCTTTAGCTAAAACCAGCGTTAGAATAGTTGAAGTAATTGAAGGAAGAGACACAATTGGAATAGAGGTCCCTAGAGAGGACAGACAACCTGTTCTGTTAAGTGAGGTTTTATCCAGTAAAGTTTACGACGAATCAAAAAGTCCCATAACGGTAGCATTAGGAAAAGATATAAGTGGAGAAGCAGTTGTGGCTGACTTATCTTCGATGCCACATTTGCTAGTAGCAGGCACCACTGGTTCAGGAAAATCAGTGGCTATTAATTCAATGCTAATAAGTATCTTATATAAGGCCAGCCCAGAACAAGTTAGGCTAATTCTCATTGACCCTAAGATGCTCGAGTTATCCGTTTATGAAGATATACCTCATTTGCTAGCACCAGTTATTACTGACATGAAGGAAGCTTCTAGCGGGTTGAGATGGTGTGTAAATGAGATGGAAAGAAGATATAAATTAATGGCTCACCTTGGAGTTAGGAATTTAAATGGGTATAACAAAAAAGTAGCGGAAGCTAATTCTGCTGGCTCTCCTGTTAAAGACCCCACTTGGAAAATAAATGAAGCCGAAGAAGGCGAAGAAGCTCCTGATCTAGAAGAGCTTCCGTTAATAGTTTTAGCGGTAGATGAGCTGGCAGATTTAATGATGGTTGTGGGCAAAACCGCAGAACAATTAATTGCAAGAATAGCTCAAAAAGCAAGAGCTTCTGGAATACATATGCTTTTAGCTACTCAGAGACCATCGGTTGATGTAATTACTGGTTTAATTAAAGCTAACATATCTTCTAGGGTTGCTTTTCAAGTTGCTTCTAAAATGGATTCAAGGGTTATTTTAGATCAAGGAGGAGCTGAACAATTATTAGGTAAGGGTGATATGTTGTATTTAGCGCCAGGTACTTCAATACCCCAAAGGGTTCATGGAGCTTTCGTTGGAGATGATGAAGTTCAAAGAGTCGCAGACGATTGGTGTCAAAGAGGTAAGGCTGAATACTTAGAAGAAGTCACTCAAGAAAGAGTTGTGGTTGGCATGCCCGGAATATCAACAGAAGAAGGTGATGATGGAGAAAAAGACGAATTGTATGATGAGGCAGTTGCATTTGTTGCACAATCTAGAAGAGCTTCAATTTCTGCGGTACAAAGAAGGTTAAGAGTAGGATACAACAGAGCTGCAAGGATAATAGAGACTATGGAAGAAGTAGGTGTTGTAAGTCCTATGGCTACAAATGGAAATAGAGAGGTTTTAATACCACCGCCACCAGAGGATTAATTTGAAATCTCTTCTTCTTTCACTACTGCTATTTTCATGCTTTATCTTCCCTGAAGACAATATTGTTCTAGTTATTTCAATGGACGGCTTAAGACATGATTACCCAGAGAAGTCGCAATCTGGTGGATTTAGTCTTATGTCTTCACAAGGACTTAAAGCAGAATCATTAATCCCTGTATATCAGTCAACGACCTATCCAGCACACGTATCTATGGCAACAGGAGTTCATCCTGATAAACATGGTATTTTGCATAACTCCTTTTATGATAAAGAGAAAGGTTTATATAGTTATAGTCCTGAAGCTAATTGGATCCAAATAAAGCCAATCTGGGCATATTTAGAAGAAAAAGGGATCAAAACGGCTACTTATTTTTGGGTGGGATCTGAAACTGCTTGGAATGGAATTGAAATTACTTATAGCAAGTTTCCATTTAGCTCTAGAGTTTCAGAAAAAACAAAAATACAACAAATTATAGACTGGTTATCTTTACCTGATAATGAAAGACCTAGATTAATCATGTCTTGGTGGCATGGAATTGATTCTACTGCTCATAAGCACGGGATAACAAATAAAAAGGTTAGTCAAAGTTTTGCGAAACAAGACCAATATTTATTAGACTTAATAAATAAGATAAAGAGCAAAGATTTGTGGAAAAAAGTAACTATGATAGTTTTAAGTGACCATGGAATGACTAATATTTCAAATCTAATTAATGTTAATGAAATATTAAAAAAAGCTAATATAAAAGCAAAGGTATCTATAGGTCCAGCTGTAGGCCATATTTTTTTAGAAGATCAAAATGATTTACCTAACGCGGTGAAAATACTAAAACAAAATAAATCTTTAGATGTAAAAAGAAAAAATGAATTAGATGAATCTTTAAATCTATTTCATCCAACCAGAACAGGGGATATTGTGATTTTAACTAAAAGTCCAAATATGCTGGTTTCCAGAAAGAATAGTAACCCTCCAATTGGAATGCATGGCTACAACCCCAAACTAAACAAAGACATGGAAGGGATCTTTTTTGCATATGGAAATAAAATTAATCCCATTCAAATTGGCAAAGTTAAACAAGTTGATGTGGCCCCCACAATATTAAGTTTATTGGAAGTAGACATTCCTGAATACATGGAAGGAAAAGAGATAACGCTTAACTAGGACATGAAAAAATTAATTCTTTGTTTTATACACATCTCTTTTTTTAACTCTGTTAGCGCAGTAAATACAATTGAATCTAATTTCTTAGAATTTTTAAGTAACAAAAATTACTTCTCTGCTGAATTTGTACAAACCACCTTTAAAGATGAGCAAGAAAGGAAGATCAAAGGAGAAATAATAGCTAGCAGAAGAGGGATGTTTAAAGTTATATATCGAGAGCCTTTAAATGAAATTATTTCCTCCGACGGATATCAACTTTATAGGCTGGACAAAGAAATAGAGCAATTAGATATTTCTGCAATAGACGCAACTTTTTCTGAAAGCCCTATTGGCATCTTCAGTTCCAATAAAGAAGAACTAGAAGATTTATTTACAGTCAAAGAATGTTTAAAGGACACAGATATCGTAACTTGTGTTTTAGAACCAAAGTCGGATGAAAGTTTTTTAAAAAATGCTTCCATCAAGTTAATCAAAGAAGATATTAATTCATTAACCTACATTGATGCTTTTGAACAGAAAGTTGTCTTAGATTTTACCTTCGTTAGCTGGGATAGAATCTCTGATAATGCTTTTATGCTCCAAATTCCTGAAGGAATAGATGTCGTTAACCATTAAAATTCTTTAAACTTATACTTTATGTTGGATTTAAAAAGATTAAAAAAAGATCCTAAGTCGGTAGCTGGCAATCTAAAAAAAAGAGGGTTTAAGTTAGATTTGGACGTATGGGATAAATTAGAAGCTTCGAGGAAGTCCTTACAGTCTGATACGGAAAATATGCAAGCAGAGCTAAACGAGGTTTCTAAAGACATTGGAATTCATAAAAAGGAGGGTAGTGATTCATCTAAATTAGAGAAGAAAGCTAGTGAAATAACTACAAAAATTAAATCACAATCTAAAGACCTAGCTTCCATTTTAGAAGACGTAGAGGCCTTTCTTTCTTCTATACCAAACTTAATTGATGACGATGTACCTGAGGGCAAAGATGAAGAAGACAATCTAGAATTAAGAACTTCAGGGGATATAAGGAAATTTGATTTTACCCCCGAAGATCATTTGGAACTCGGATCAAATCTAGGCGGCATAGATATGGAATCCGGAGCAAAAATAACAGGTGCAAGATTTGCTGTGCTTAATGGTGATCTAGCCAGACTTCAAAGATCTCTTATTAACTTTATGATTGACATTCACACCAAAGAGCATAATTACGAAGAAGTCTACGTGCCTTATATAGTTAATACTGAATCCTTATATGGAACTGGTCAGTTGCCCAAATTTGAAGAAGATCTTTTTAAGCTTGAAGGCAAAGAAAATTTCTATCTAACTTCTACAGCTGAAGTCCCTGTTACTAATTTATTTAGAGATAAAATTCTTGATTCTAAGGATTTACCGCGAAAATTTGTTTGTCACACACCATGTTTTAGGAGTGAAGCAGGTAGTTATGGACTAGATACTAAAGGAATTATGAGATTACATCAGTTTGAAAAGGTTGAATTGGTTCAAGCAGTGGAAGATAAAGATTCTGACAATGCACTTGAAGAACTAACAGGACATGCAGAAGAAATCTTAAAAAGATTAGAATTGCCTTATAGAGTTGTAAGTTTATGCTCAGGAGACATTGGGTTCTCTGCAGCTAAAACCTATGACATAGAAGTTTGGATTCCTTCTCAAGATAAATATAGAGAAATATCCTCTTGCTCTAATTTTCATGAATTTCAGGCAAGAAGAATGAAGGCAAGATGGAAAAATCCTTCTACCAACAAAACAGAACTTTTAAGTACACTAAACGGCTCTGGCCTTGCCCTTAGCAGAACAGTCCTGGCTATTATGGAAAATTTCCAACAAAAAGATGGATCTATAACTATCCCTGAAGCCTTGAGAGATTACTTCGGATCAAAAGAAATTTCAGCATAGATTTAATAAAACCAAATAACTATTTCCATTAATTTTTTTACATAACTTTTATGTATTATTAGTCTTATATGGTGATAGAATATTCTTAACAATGTGTCTAAATAATTTTTTTGGGGTTAAATAATGAAATCAATCAAAAAACACATAATTTTCTTATTTTCAGTAGCACTTTTCAGTCTACCTTTCTTTGCGGATGTTGATACGACATCAGGCATGAGAGGAAGTGTTAATGTTGGTGGCGCAACCATAGTTGCAGAACATACGCCAACAGGCATCACTAAGACTACGACTGCTGGAAGTTCAGGAAGTTTTTCTTTTTCTTTTTTACCAATAGGTGGTCCTTATACCGTTAAAGTCTCAGCACCAGGATATGATTCTGAGTCCATTAATGGTCTTTACCTGTCTCTTGGCGATCCTTTAAACTTTGGCGTTACCTTGAGAAGCAGTTCTGCTGCTGATGAGGTTGTAGTGACAGGAAAAGCTGCCTCAGCTTTTAAGATGGGAACTAGCACTCTTATGACAAGAGCAGATATGGACGCTGTACCTACTATCAATAGATCTGTTGCCGATTTTGCAAAAATGGATCCAAGAGTATCTGTTAATGGCGGAGTAGGTAGAGATGCAGAAATTAGTGTCATGGGAGCAAATACTAAATTTAATGACTTTACTATTGATGGTGTAAGTTTCAATGACCCATTTGGTTTAAATGATAATGGCTTTGGTACTATGAAAAATCCAGTCAGCATGGACTTTGTTGATCAGATTTCTATTGATATCACACCATTTGATGTATCAAGAGGTAACACTACTGGCGGTTCAATTGCTGTTGTAACCAAATCAGGTACTAATGAATTTCATGCTTCAGCCTTCTATCAAAAAAGAGATGAAGGAAATGTTGGAGATTACGAAGGACAAGATTTCCCAGTATTTGAAGATGAAGTTAAAGCTTTCACAGCTTCTGGACCTATCATTAAAGATAAACTTTTCTTTTTTGTTGGATATGAAGAGAACGAAAAATCTCTTCCTGGACTTTATGGAACAAAAGATAGTGGAGCTCAAAACCCCGCGAGTGTTGTAACAACTGCATTAGCTGAAGAGATTCGTCAGTTCACAATATCTAATTACGGCGGATATGATCCAGGTTATGTAAACCTTGTTACTTTTCCTGAAACTCATGAAGAATGGACTGTTAAATTAGACGCTGTTCTTAGTGATGATCACAGGGCTACTCTAAATGTTTCTCACTCTGAAGACTTAACTCCTCAGAGATACAATAATTGGTCTAGAGTTGTATTCAGTAACAACTGGTATTACAAGCCACCTGAAATCGATAGAGCTTCTTTTACTCTATACAGTGATTGGTCAGACAGATTATCAACTAAATTTAAATACACTTCATATGAAATGGAAGAAGACGATGCTTCTTACGGAGATGATTTCTTCCCAGAAATGGCTATTAGAGTAAAAGATGCCGCAAGTGGCGATAGTGATACTGTATTCCTTGGAGGTGATAGATATAGAGGAGCTAATTTAATTAACGTAGAGAGTGAATTCTTAACCTTCAAAGCTGATTACGATATGGATGATCACGTTTATACCATTGGGTATGAAAGAGATGATTCTGATGTAGTTAACTTATTTATTGCTAGATATAACGCCGAAGTTCGTTTCAATAGCTTTGATGACTACAAAATTGGTAAGTGGAGTCGTTTAAGAATACATGAACCTTACGCTGGCCATACTAATGTACAAAGTGTAGCGGCAGATTTTGAAGTAGAAAAGACTTCTATGTATATTCAAGATACATGGTTCGTTAATAGCGATCTCACAGTTAAATACGGAATAAGATATGATTCTGTTTTAACTCCAATTGCTCCTGCAACTAACGTAAATTTTGTTGAGCAATATGGATTCTCTAATGCTTCTAAATTTGATTTTGATGTCATACAACCAAGATTCTCATTCAACATGGATGTATCGGAGTCGTTGTTTGGAAATAGAGATAAAGTTGTAGCAGCCACGCTAAGAGGTGGAAGAGGTTTATTCATGGGTAGAATCCCTCGAGTTTGGTACGGAAACGCTTACTCTAGAACCGGAGCAACTGCAGACTATAGAGGCTGGTTCTCATTTAATGAGAGTGCAAGTAACTTCCCTGGGTATATGCCTGTTGGAAGTGACCCAACAGCCTTCTGGCTAACAGCTCCTTCTAAGTATGTTGTACCAGCGGGAGATAATCCTTACGGCGTAGCTCAAAGCACTGACCCTAATTTTGAAGCACCTTCTTCATGGAGAACAAGTTTAGCTTTAGATATGATTACTCAAGGTGGATGGGACGTAACTTTGGAATACAACCTCGATCAGGTTAGACAAGCTGTTTTCTTTAGAGATCTAGGTCATTACAAGAAGACTACTCTAGCTGACGGTAGAGGTGTTTACGGTGGAAGAGGTGATTTCAACCTAACTAACACAGAGCAAGGCACAACTGAGGCTTGGACCATTTCTGCATTTAAAGAATTTGGAAATGTTAAATGGTACGCTGGTTATACTAATATGAGAGCTACAGATATCTTTGAATTGACTAGTGCTCAGAGTGAAAGTTCATACGGTAGATCTGTTAGAGCAGATGGTGAAAACATAACAGCTCAACGATCTAACTTTATGGTTGAACACAAATTAATTTCATCACTAGACTACACTACCCAATTGATTGGTGAAAACGATACAAGATTCTCTCTAGTTTACGTAAGAAAATCTGGTGAGCCTTATAGTGTCACATTCGATGGGTATGACGATGCTTTTGCTAATAGTAAAAGTGATGGTGGATATGACGCTGCTTATATTCCTTCTGGAGCAGGTGATCCTAACGTTGTCTTCTCAAGTGATGCTGTTGCAAGTGCTGTAATGGCCCACGTCAACAGTACTGGTCTTTCTCAATACAAAGGTGGGATAGCTCCTAGAAATGCCTTTAACAGCCCTTGGAATTCTTCGCTAGATTTAAGAATAACTCAAGACATCGACACAGGAGTTGGAAAAGTTATCCTTTACCTAGATGTTACTAATATTCTTAATCTAATGAACGAAGACAGAGGAATTATAAGAGAGTACAGCAATAGAAGCAGACAGATCATCCTTGATGAGGATAACCCTTATGATTCACAAGGAAGATATAACATCGTAGGTGTTGATCCGGATGATGGATTGTACGTTTATAACAAAGACGGTCAGTCTTCTTATCAGTGGAATTTAGGATTTAAATACGAATTCTAATTCTGTTAATTATAGAAAACGCCACTTTTGTGGCGTTTTTTATGTCAACCTTGGGGTGTTAATAGAGCAGATTTTAGAAGCGTAATTTACCGCCTCTCTCAAGGCTTCCAATTTCCCTAGTTTACTTTCTAGCGCTATGTATGCACCAAGCAATGCATCTCCCGCTCCGTTTGTATTAACTAAATTTATATTTGGTGCTTTAACCTTTTCTCCATTTACCATGGCTCCAGAATTTCCATCTGAAACTAATCTATTTTGATAATTCAGAGATAAATGAATATCTAGTTCATTATGCTCCATTTGATTTCCAGACAGACAATAAAGATTGGTATTACTAAGATTTTTTATCTGTTCTAGATTTTCACCTATTAGTCCTGAGTCCGCCAAACCAAAACACACCTTAACCTCATCACTTATAATATCTAAACAATAATCTACAGTTTGATTGCCTGAATCAGTAGCTAAGCTAAAATTGTCAAATAATAAATATTCACAGCTTTCTAGAAGAGAAGGGCTTATGCACTCAACACTAAGTTGGTTGTTAGCAGATAAATTAGAAGCCATTGTTCTTTCTCCATCAGGAGATACAAAAACCAAACAAACCCCCGTGGGATTATCTGAATAATTAAAAAAAATTTTACTTCTATCTTCGTAAGAATTTAAAAAAAATTGTCCGTATTCATCGTCACCTAAAGAACAAGAAAAGCATGTAGAAGCACCGAAGTTCTCGGCGGCATGCAGACTATTAGCTATAGAACCACCTGGGTGCATCGATTTAATAGAATCTTTATATTCTTTTAATAGGAAGTCTTTTTCATCCCTAGTTATATGTTGCATGCTTCCTTTAGATATACCGATGGAAGTTAGTTGAGCTTCATTAATTTGAATCTCAATATCAATTAATGCATTTCCAAAACCATAAATTTTTGACATGTAATACTTATTTTGACGTAAACTT
>Ga0207992_1000131_pt1 | contig 39782 bp, 35 predicted proteins | sample ETN02SmetaG_FD_185788 | JGI IMG/M metagenome (GOLD analysis project Ga0207992, IMG submission 185788) | Marine microbial and viral communities from oxygen minimum zone, Eastern Pacific Ocean - ETNP2014F10-02SV255 (SPAdes) (version 2) | ecosystem: Environmental > Aquatic > Marine > Oceanic ...
TGGAGTTCCAGAATTTGGTGAACTTAATTTTGAATCATCTACAGTATTAGAAGGAAATGCTAGAGAAATGATGTTGGCAGAAGATAAGTTAGTAATATTATCTTCAGTATATAGTTGGGCTTTATCAGATAATCATCCACTCCGAGAATTACTCTGGAATAATATTGAATCATCAATGCGAATAAACAGCTTAACAAAATTTACTGTGTATGACGTATCAAATAGATCAAGTCCAGTATTAACAAATGAATTATTTCTTGAAGGATCGTATTTAACAGCAAGAGAACAAGGAGGAATGGTTAGGACAATTACCCAAGGTTATATGGATTTACCCGGAGTCAAAACATGGGTCCAAATACCTTTAGAATATGAGGAACAATATTATTCATTAAACTGGGACGATCCTTTACGTCAAGGAATTTGGAATTTATCTGTGAATCAAACAATTGAAATAAATAATGAAATTATTGATGCTTTAGATATTGAAGACTTAATGCCTCAAATGTACCACAAAACCTCTGCAGGAATAACCAAAGTTCCAATACATTCAGAAACTTGTAGTGAATTTGTCTCTTCAATAGATTCTGTAGGAACACAATTTACATCAATTTTAACACTTGATTTATTGAGTGATGCTTTTAGTTATGAAGCAGACCATCTTATGGGGAATTGGCCGGTAATTTATTCATCAGATGACACCTTAGTAATTGCAGAACCAGCGCAAGATTGGTGGTGGTATTGGGGAGCTGATGAAATTAAAGAGGCGACGAATATACATGCATTTTCATTAGATGATCAAGGAACATCATATATTGGGAGTGGTCGCGTGGATGGAACAGTTTTAGACCAATTTTCCTTATCAGAATATGAAGGAAATATACGTTTAGCAACAACAACGGGAGAATGGAATCGTTGGTGGGTAAATAACCCAGAGCCTATGGAAAACCATGTGATTATTTTACAACCTAATGAGACGACATCTACCTTAGATGAAATTGGAAGACTTGATGGAATTGCTTTAGATGAACGAATTTGGTCAGCAAGATTTGTTGAAGATAGAGCATATATTGTGACTTTTAGACAAATTGATCCATTCTGGACCATAGATATTTCAGATCCTACATCCCCTCAAATCATAGGAGAATTAGAAGTCCCAGGAGTTTCAACATACATACATCCATTAAATGAAAATGATATATTAACTATTGGGATTGGCCCTGCAAACGAAGACGGGACAGGGCTTGACTGGTCTAATACTCGGGTTTCATTATTTGATGTAAGCAATTTTTCAAATCCGGAATTAGCTTCAGTATTATCTTTGTCTCCAGTTTCAGAGGATGAAATTAATGAGTGGTCTTGGGGATGGAGTGAAGCAACTTATGAGCACAAAGCATTCCAATATTGGGGCCCTAAAAATTTGTTAGCGGTTCCAGTATCTACTTATCGTTCAATATATGTTGAATCTTCAAGTGTAGAAGAGAAACAAGAATGGTGTGAAGGTCAACTTGATTATATGACGTGGTTATTGAATCAAGAAACAGAAGATGTTGAAGATAGTGAAGACACTAGTGCAGGTAGTGCAGACAATGAAAATCCCGATGAAGAACCAGCTACTGAAGAACCAAAAAGCGATCCAGATGACTCAGACTCCACAACAACAGAGTTAACAGTTGAAGAGGAAGCATTTTTGTTAGCATATTGTATGGATAATTGGAATTATGAAGGATATTGGAAATATGAATATATCAGCCAATTAATTTTGGTAAATGTAGAATCAGGGCATCCCCTAACAATTTATGGTACCGTTAACCATAGCCAATTTTATGATGCTGAAGATTGTAATTATTGTTATTGGAGTACTTCTGAAACAACCATAAAAAGATCTATTTTTATGGGAGATTACATTTATGCAATATCTTTAGGAGGAATCACCGTTACTAATTTAACTTCAATGGAAAATACTGATGAAATACATTTTTCAGACTATATTGATGATGGCACCACATCCCATCCAGAAGAAGTAGAAAGTAATGATGTGACGGTTGATGAACAGGCAACAGGATAAGTACGTTCAAAAATTATATTAGGTTGGGACATACTAATGGGACAAGAGTTTGATATTAACAAAATACAAATTAGAATTTTATTTGCATTATTATTTTCTACAATAATTTCAATATATGTGGGAATGAATTATTCTGCTATGCAAGGATATTATGTATTTTCAGCACTATTCGTTGTGATAGGATTATTTTTAATATTTTCAAATTTTGAAATGGTAAGATCTAAATTAGAAATTTCATCTCCAAAGATAGCGCACTTATTTGTTTATTCAGTTAGTTTATTTGCCGCATCTTCAGTATTCAATACGAATTTAGGTTTCCCTTTACTTTCTTCAATTGCTCTTTCAATAGTGTGTTTAATGTTTGTGAATTGGGTATATTATTCATTAGAACCATTACGTGGTTAGTTTAAATCCAAAATTATTACAGCTAGGGGATGTTAATTATGACAGAAAATGGAGGTGCAGGCCCCCCCCCAGTACGAATTTTAAGACCCGAATCATCAGTTACTTCTGAAGCAGCAATTCAAGCAAAATTAATTGGAGCCGCATCAATTTTTGCAGATTTATTACGCCCTACCTATGGTCCAATGGGTTTAGACAAGATGCTTTACAAATCAAATGGACAAGCAGCAATTACTAATGACGGCGCAAAAATTGTTTCCGAATTAATGGTAAAACACCCCACAGCAAAGGCTTTTGTTAGTTTAGGCCAATCCCAAGAATCAGCTGCTGGAGACGGAGTAACAGGATGTATTTTGTTTGCAGGAGCATTAATGTATGAAGCAGGCCTTTTAATTAGCAAAGGACTCCATCCACTAGTAATTGTAGAAGGATATAGAGAAGCATGCAGCATTACGATTTCTAAATTAAATAAAATAGCAGTTCAATACCAAGACGACCAATTATTGAATGTTGCAAATACAGCATTAACAGGCAAAATAACAAATAATACATCAACTGATATTTCAAAATTAGTAGTAAAAGCAGTAAAACAAATCGAATCTAATTCTACTTGTGATTCTGAAAATATTTTGATGGCCAAATCATCAAATAACGCTCCAATGTCCATTAAATTAATTAATGGAATGATATTAGAAAAAAGAGTACATTTAGATAAAACCCCTTCCCAATTAAAAAATTGTAAAATTGCATTAATTAACGGTGAATTGGGATTCAGAACCCCATCTAGAGATTCAGAAATAGAAATTAATACTCCCGAAGAACTTTCACAATTTATAGAAAGTGAAGACAAACAAATAGAAAAAATTAGTAAAAAATTAATTGAGTTAAAAATTAATGCCGTGTTTTCAACAGGGGAAATTAATAAAGAAATATTACACAGTTTACTTAGCAATAAAATTTTTGCATTAGGTGGATTAGACACACAAGAATTAATTAATCTCTCAAAAATCTCTCAGGCGACAATGTGTCCAAGGATAGATGATTTATCATCAGAAGAATTAGGATTAATTGGCCATTTGAAAATAGAAACAATAAATAAAAGCGGGGAAATCACACAAAGAATAATTCTTGATGATTGTAAGAACACGGAATTAATTACTTTTGATGTAGGGGGTTCAGAGGATTTAGCAGTTGAAGAAACAATAAGATCAATTCATGACTCAATAAAATCTTCTTGTTTAGCAATACAAACAAAAGAGTTGGTAAGGGGAGGAGGCAACCCTCATTCATTGGCGTCTATCGAAATAAAATTGGCAGCAGATGCAAAAGAAGGTAGAGAACGTTTGGGAATGGAAGCATTTGCCCGAGCATTAGAAACAATTCCAGCAACATTAGCAGCTAATGCTGGAAAAAGCAGCCTTGATAAAGTAATTGAATTACGTAGCCGCTTAAAGACAGAGTCACAAGAATTAGGTGTTGGGCTTGATGGAGACATTTCAATAATCGAATTTGCAATCGAACCAAAAAAGTCTTTGGAACATTCAATCATTTCAGCAACAGAAACAGTAAATGGATTATTAAGGGTAGATCAATTAATTTCTGCACGGGGAGATTAATTTATTTTAGAATCAAGTAATTCTGAAAAATTAGCAACATCACTTTTACAACTTTCTAATTCTTTTGCAGTAATTATTAATTCATAACCACCTTCATTTTTCCCAATTATGCATGGGGCATCATTACCGAATTTTTCTAATTCGATATCTAATTCATCAAGATGTAATAATTCAAAAGGAAGATCCAAACCATCTTTACATTTTTTAAATTCATTTTTTTCCTTTAGTTTTCCATGAGTAATATCACATAATGCACAATGTGCAGTACCTCTAATTTTTCCCCAAAAATATTGTAGTTCACCAATTAAAGAACCTTTAGCATTATAGATTCCGATTAATTTTTGGAATGTTGCCATCATAATTCCCCGAATGTATGATTTGCCCAATCAAATCGAATTATTATTTTATGGGGTTTCTTGATTAATCGAGTAGGTTTGGACATGATGAAGGGAAACTGCATGACTTCACCTCCAAGGGCATTATTAAGTGTATATGATAAAACTGGAATAGTTGATTTTGCACAAAATTTAGTTGATTTTGGTTGGGAAATAATTTCAACAGGGGGCACTGCTAAAAAATTAAGAGCATCAGGACTTACAGTCAAAGACATTAGTGAAATCACAAACCATCCAGAAATTTTTGATGGGCGTGTGAAGTCCCTTCACCCCGCTATTCATGGGCCAATCTTGGCTCGCCTTGAAAATAAAAATGATAGTGAGGGATTAAATGAATTAGGATATGAACCAATAAAATTAGTAGCTGTTAATCTTTATCCTTTTTCTGAAAGCGCTTTACAAGAACCACCTTTAGAAGATTCTGATTTACTCGAAATGATAGATATTGGCGGCCCTACACTCTTGCGTGCTTCAGCAAAAAACCACCGAAATGTAATTTCTGTATCTAACCCTAAAAGGTATGAAGAAATAATAGAATTATTAAAAATCAATAATGGAGACCCTTCAAAAATCAATTCAGAATTTCGGAAAAAACTTGCATTAGAAACATTTGAGCAAACCGCAAGTTATGATGTGGCAATTTCTAAAGAGTTGCACAAAAGATGGGTTGGAGTTGCAAATGAAACATTTGAACTTGATGAAGCAATTAGCAAATTACCCCATAGATTCCAAGTAGATTCAGAAATTAAACAAATAATGAGGTATGGAGAAAACCCTCATCAGGCAGCAGCATTTTATGCAAATCCATCTAATTTAGAAATTAATCTGGCCGATTTTGTAATGCATAGTGGTAAAGCACTATCTTACAATAATTATGTGGATCTTGATGCAGCGTTACGGTTAGCTAGAAGTTTATCTACAGATGAATGGCCAGAAACACCACATGCCTGTATAATTGTGAAACATAACAATCCATGTGGTGCAGCATTATCAAGAAGTCAGGAAAATGCTTGGATAGATGCGCTAGCATCAGACCCCGAATCTGCATTTGGTTGTATTGTTGCATTCAATAGTAAAGTTACAAAAGAAACAGCAAATAGGATTGGTGGTCATTTTGTCGAATGTATTATTGCCCCATCTTTTGATGTAGAAGCATTGAACATTTTATCAGAGAAAAAGAATCGAAGATTAATTTCAATAGCACCTACCTTATCTAAATTAACTCCCCAAACTTCAGAAATTGTTGCTAAACAAATTAATGGAGGGTGGTTATTACAAACAGAAAGAGCGCCACAAATCGATCCTAATTTAGCACGTAGTGTAACATTAATTGAACCCTCTCAAGAAGAAATAGCAGCAATGAAATTTGGAATGGTGGTTTGTGAACAAGTAAAATCTAATTCAGTTATATTTGTTAAAGGAACAAAAACAGTTGGAATAGGGCCAGGCCAAACAAGTAGAGTTGAAGCTGTCAGAATAGCAGCAAGAAGGGCTGGCGAAGAAGCAAAAGGGGCAGTTATGGTATCAGATGCATTTTTCCCATTTAGAGATGGAATTGATGCAGCACATGAAATTGGGATTACTAGTATTGTTCAACCAGGGGGGTCAATAAGAGATCAAGAAGTAATAGATGCTGCTGATGAACATAATATGTCGATGCTTTTTACAGGCGTCCGTTTATTTAGACATTAGTGATTAAAATGGATTATAAAAATTACATATTACCAAGAATTGGAACACCAGACAATCCCTTGAAATTAGGGGTATTAATTTCAGGATCAGGTAGTGGGATGGAAGCGTTAATTAATTATCAAAATCAGAAGAAAAATTGTTTTCACGAAACTACATTAGTACTTTCAAATAAAAAAAATGCTAAAGGAGTAGAGCGTGCAAAAGAAAAAAAAATCCTTACTAAAGTAATTGAATTACCAAATGAAGGAACAAAAGAAGAAAAAAGAACATCACATGAGAAATTAATACAAGTTGAACTCGAAAAAAATAATGTTGAAGTAATTGTATTATCCGGATATATGCGTATATTATCATCAAATTTTGTAAAAAAGTGGATGGGAAGATTACTCAATATTCATCCTAGTTTATTACCTAATTTTCCTGGGGCACATGCACATCAAGATGTTTTAATGGCAGGAGTTGATGAATCTGGGTGTACAGTACATTTTGTAGATATGGGAGTAGATAGTGGGTTAATCATTGCTCAGAAAAAAGTACAGGTTTATCCTTCGGATAAATTAGAAGATTTACAAAATAGAATTAAGGTACATGAGCATAAAATTTATCCTGAAGTTATTGATGCTTTATCAGAAGGAAGAATCCAAATAAATTCATTAGGAAAGGTAATTATTCACAATCTTTAGGGGTGTTTAAATTTTTGAAAGATTTATCACTAACCCCCCATTTTTTCCATTGAGTTGGAGTAATAATTTTATGATTCATTTCACAGAAGATTTTTGCTAATCGCCGGTCATCATTCTCCATTGATTCTAAAATTTTTAAAAGAACAGGCTCAATTTTAAAGCATGATAACAACGGCTCTAATCCCCTAGAAGGGGTATTTTTTGAAGAATTAGAAGATGGAATTATAACATCTATTTCGTCAGTTAATAAACCATACACGTTTTCAAATAATTTGGAAGAGACATATGGAGTATCTATAGGTACTAATTGAATAACTTTCCAATTTTTTGATTTTGCAAGATTTAATGCACATTTTAAAGCCTCTAAAACATCTCCTTGTTCATCATCATCAAATCCCCAGATTATTTCAATTCCAGAAAGTAATGAAGAGAAAGTTTCTTTTTGCTCATTAGACTTGACTTGTATAATTATTTTATTACACCCTGCTAATTTTAATTTATTGACAATTTGTGTGATTAATGGAGCACCTCCAATTTTGAGTGTGGCTTTATCCCGCCCCATTCGTTTACTTTTTCCACCAGCTAAGATTACAGCTGAAAAAGTCAAATCAAAGCCTCACTGTAATTCTGATAATTCCTCAATAGCCATTTTTAATTCTTCAAGAAGCCCTTGTATTAATGTAATCATAGCCTTTTTTTCACGATAACTCTGAGTTTCATTCAACCATCCCAACAGTTTTTTAGCATCTTCAGAGTCCCTTTTTACAGTCCATTCTAAAACATCTTCTTTAATAGGATCATTTGAAGGTAAAAATCGTTCAACCATTTCGTTCATCCAAAGCAACAAGTCCCACATTATGAGTCTAATTGTTAATTACCCTATTTTTTATCCGAATTATAAGGTCACTAGAACCAGGGCAAGAACTTATCATTTTCATTTCATCATGTGTTAAATGTTGATTATTTTTAAATTTTTGAAATAAAATAAATAATACTAGTTGATGAAAAATAATACCTTTAGCACACAACAAGTTTAGGATTTCTATTGATGGAAAGGGGCGTTTCGCACGAATCAATTCTTCACATACAGATAAGACATCATCTGCAGGCTCTTGTTTTCTAAGAGAGTTTGAAAAAAACACCCAAATATTTTCAGTTAATAAATCAGGATTTATATTTGCAAGAATAATCCCATACAATACAGCATCTTCCCTTCCATGACGCTTCCATAATGCAGGCAATAGATTTACAATTATTGAGGGATTAGTATTAAATTCAGTTAACAAAAAACTAGCAATTAAACGCAATTCTTTAGGGGGGGTGCCGAGATAGAACTCATAATTCCCGGCTTCTTTTAAACGATCAGTTAGTGATTTAGCAATCATTGCTGGAACCCCACAAGTATATGCATCACGTAGAATTAACAGCAAATTTTTTGTTTTTTTAACTTTTTTCCATTCAACATCGGAAAGGAAATCATCAAGGTTTGAAGACATATTAATTGCTTAAAATAATCGTCCAATCATTTTGGTAATCGTACTTGCAGAATCTTCAATCGTTTTAAATAAAGATTCAACAACTTTTGGTTCATAACGTTCTTTGATATTATTTTTCAATCTTGTTTGGATTTTTTTGTGTTCTTCTTCATTTATTTTAAATTCTTGACGTAAAAATGCCAGTATTCTCCATTCATCTTTAGATAATGCACCTACTAATGCAACTTCGTAAATATTTTGAAAAATTTCTAATTGTTTTTCTCGAGAAATTATATCTCCTCCCTTTATTCTCTCTCCAATTTTTATTTTTTCATAAACCTCAAGAGGCTCCTCATCTTTTAATTCGAGATTTCTTGAAAGTGCAGAAATAAGACGCCTTTCTTCTCTTGTCAAAACTCCATCTTTTAACATTACAGTTACACAATCACTGAACACTTCAAGAGTTCGAGGAGCATCATCGCCCATAAATCACCACAAGAGATTGTGTTCTTAACTTCATTGACAGCAGAATTGACAAATAAGATTAATATTAATTATTCAGTGAAATTATTAACCATCGCATTGAAAAGGGGGTCACGACTCGATTAGGTTGAGCAGACGCTCATATCAGACTCACTCTTTCCTTCGGGAAAGCAATTCACATTTGTTGTGAATAAGAAGATTATGAGAATATGCGGAGGGATTAAAAATGGCAAAAAACCAAAAAAACCAAAAAAATACAATGAAATATATGATTATTGCTGAAATCAAAGTTGATGGAACAGTTCAAAGAAAAGATGTAGTTGGCGCATTGTTTGGGCAATGTGAAGGACTTCTTGGAGATGATTTAGATTTACGTAAATTACAACGTTCAACTAAAATTGGCATGATTGAAGTAAATATCAAAAGCGAAAAAGGAAAAGTAAACGGAGAAATATTGATACCAAGTAGTATGGATAATGTTGAAACTGCAATTATTGGAGCAGCGATATCTACAATAGAAAGAATAGGCCCATGTAATTCTAAAATTAAAGTTAAGGAAATACAAGATGTTAGAGCAACAAAGAGAACACAAGTTGTTGAACTTGCCAAAGATTTACTATTGAGATTAGTATCTGATAGTAGTTCTACAAGTAAGAGTGTAATAGATGAAGTTAGATCAGTTCTTACTACTGAACAATCACAGTTTTTCCACGGATTAACATGCGGACCAAATATAGAATCTTCATCTTCATTAATTGTTTGTGAAGGTAGAAATGATGTAAGAAACCTATTATCTGCTGGATTAAAAAATGTAATTTGTACAGATGGAGCCGGAGAAATTAAACAAGAATTAATTGATTTGGCAAACACTAAGGAAAGTGTAATTGTAGCTATCGATGGAGATAGGGGCGGAGAAATGTTATTACTTCAATTAGTAGAATTAATGAAAGTAGATTATGTTGCACAAGCACCAGTTGGCCAAGAATGGGAATTATTACCTAATAAAACAATTACAAAATGTCTTGCAATGAAAGAACCTGCAGATAGATTTGCAGCAAGAATTAGTGATGATAAAGAAAAAACAGAAACACCGAAGGTACAACCCACTGAACAAATAACTGATTATGCAGAACATATTTCTAAGATAGGCGCTAGAGAAGCAATATTGATTTTTGAAGACGACAGTATTTCAGATCCAATTGGAGCGTCTAAATTAGCAGCAGGAATTGAAGAATCAGAAAGAACAGTATTAGCAATTGTATACAACGGTCAATTAAGCAAACGTATGTTTGACATTGCTACAAAAGCAAAGGTGCCTACAATTATTGGAACTAGTATTAAGTCTGGAGAAGAACCTGATTCAGAATTAGAGGCTTGGGCAACATCTGATTGGACTTAATAACACATCGTATTGATAATAACCCACTTTGTTGTAGCATCTAAAAATGCAACAACCGTTTTCGGTTGCTAAAGGCATTGAGGAGTTGGAAGTTTGAATCGTGCGCAGGGGCTAGGAGTCAGAGCTAAAACAATAATTGGAGAAGAGACTTCAGAATTTGTAATACGTGAAAGCATAGATGGGAATGAGACTTTATCACTTCTTCATGTTGATGATTTAGTACAAGTAGTTACTTCAAAAAGAGATGAGTTTGGAAATATAACTCTCGAGAAACATATGATGACAAAAAACATAGAAACATTTTCTCATTATCGTTACGATTGGTTAGATACTACCAAATTTCTTTGGTGGGGAGTACTTGGTTTAGGACTGATATTATTACTAATTGGAGCAATAGTTGGTTGGGGAATTACTTTAGGGACACTATTCTTTTCTTTTGGTTTATTTCTCACTCTCCTTCAAGCAGCAGATCCTGAATATATTGTGTTTGAAACATCATCAGGCTCTCATAGATTTTTAGTATATCGAATTAGAAGTAATTTACAATTGACAAATTTAAGCATGGATTTAATTGATGATGCTATGCAAGAATTTCTCCGTACAGGTAAATTAGAGACTAAAGCATTAGATTTAGAAGCACAAAAAATAGAAGATCAACGAATTATGATCCCTACTTCTCATATTTCTGTTAATGTTCCAATAAGTCCACCTCCAACAACACCCCCAACAGTAGCACCAACAAGTCCACCTCCAACAACACCCCCAACAGTAGCACCAACAAGTCCGCCTCCAACAACACCCCCAACAGTAGCACCAACGGCACCTCCTCCAATGTTACCTCCTACAGTAGCACCAACGGCACCTCCTCCAATGTTACCCCCTACAGTAGCACCAACGGCACCTCCTCCAATGTTACCTCCAACAGTAGCACCAACGGGACCCCCACCAATGAATCCTCCATTGGAAACAACACCGGAATTTTCAGAAATCCCTCCCCCTCCCCCCGTTGACTTTTCCGATATTCCAGAACCACCGGAAGTTAATGAATTAGAGACAGTTTCCGAAGAAGATAAAAATGAATTACTTGATGTTTTAAAATAATATTATTTTAATAAAATATTATTTTCAAGTTTATTTACAGCGTCAATTAAATCTTCAATATTATTAATTGAAGGCAAATCATAATTATCTGAGATTAGTGGAATTGAAAAGCCAGGACTTGGAATTTTTTCTAAAGCAATACCCAATACTTTCGAATCTTCAAGTAATTTTCCAGAAGGGGTACTATGCCTTCTTTCTAGTCTTTTTGAAGTCCACTCGTTTAATTTAAGAACACAATAAGTCAATTTTTCAATAATTTCTGTTAATGATAAAAGAGTAAGCCCTTCAGGTAAATTAATTGGAATTACACGTAAAAGAATACGCAATAAACGATCTACACGAGAATCTCTTGGAGTAACCCCAACTTGTTTTGCTAACTCTTTCCTTAAACTTGATAACGAATCCAAACTTTTAACTTCATTTAAATCTTGATTTACATTTATTCCTAACCCCACAAGAATTTTCTTTAGGAGCTTTGTGTAAATTTCCCACTCTTTTGTATCCGGTTGATATTTAATTGATTTAATTGATTTAATTATTTCAGAATTCTTATTTTCCTGAATTGGAAGAACAGTAGTAACTTGTTCTTTTTCTTCAATAGGCTCTAATTCTTGATCATCAATAATCACCTCAGCTTCTGGGATATCTTTTGGTTTAATAACCGGAGTAAATTTATTATCAGGCAACCATGGAATAAAATCAAAATCCACATCTTCATATTGTATTGGAGAGTTTGCTAAAATTTGCATGTATTGAGGAACCAAATCATGAATTTCTTTTAATAACTCAGGTTTTCTCAAATTATTCAATACTTCTTCAGCAAGAGAAATATTTCTTTTCCATGGCAATTTCTCCAATCTTTTAATTAATTTATTATAATTTAAAATCTGCTTGGAAATTTCACTTTTGGCATCTAATACGACATTGGGATTTTCATCAATCATTAATTCCAATGTTTCAATATTCCACCCCTCTTTTTTCAAATTTTCAATCCAAAATTTAACTTGAATTAATAAACGGTCTTTAAGATTATTTTTTTGATTAAGCACATTTGATTTTTTCGAATAATCCAACTCCCTTTTTTGAATTAATTTTTCAAACTCCATCAAAGTTAATTCGGAGACATTAATGTCGGGTACATTTTGAAATTTGAGCCACTCTTTTTCAAGCATATTTCTGTGTCTCAAATTTCTTTTTTCTGTAATAGAAATCCATTTCATTAATTCCTCTAACATTATTTTATTTGGGATTGATTTTTTTAATTTATCGTCCCACATTTTCTTTTTTTCCGAACCCAAAAAACTCAGATCAAGAGTATTAAGAAGATATTTTGCTTCCACAATTTGCTCAAAAATAAGGGCAGCCCCCTCCATTTTATTTTGAGCCAATCTTGGATTTATTTCACACAATCGTTCAATTTCATTTAATTCAAATTCTTTATCTTTCCATTTTGTAATTTTAGATTGAACCTCTTCCTCAATTAAACTACTTCTCCTTTCTAATTCGATTACAATTATTTCAATATCATTCTTTTCTGAAATAATACCATATTCTATTTCAGTGACAGCTTCTTCTTCAGGCCATATGTTGTATTGATGTACCAACCTATCCCAAATTAGTTTATATTCGCCAATATTTTCAGAAATTTTCTCTACTTGGGACTCCCTTTCCAATAATTCATCTGCTAAAATTGGAATATGAATATTTAATTTAAAACCTTCTTGAATCCATGATGAGAATTGGTTGTTTATATTTTCTAAGCGAATCAAATAATTTTTTTCTGTAACCCTCACCCTTTCAACCAAAGAATCAAATTCTTCATTAGATCTAGTTTTGGTGAGTAACATACGTTGACTATCATAATTTGTTGCAGCATTAAGATCAAATCTTCCAATTGTGCGTTTAATACGCCTTTCAAGCTCCATATGTTTTTCATCTAATTTTTGTAATTCTTCTACAGCATCAAATCGTTCTTCCAAACTCATTTCATTAAATCCTTGAATTTCAAAACCCCTTTCGGATAAGAGAGAAGCCATACTATCAAGAGTAGCAATCCTTTCACTTTGCCTTACCTCAATATTGTTAATTTTTTTTATTAATTCATTGAATGTTTCTGGAGTTTCAAAAAGAGGCAATAAATCTAGAATATGTGAATTCATACTTGAATCAAGATTATCCAATTTTCTAATAATTTTTCCTAAAGTCATTCCTCTGCCCGCAGAATCCCATAAAATTTTATTACTTTTTGCAGCAATCCTCCAAGGAAAGAAGGTTGAAATTAATGAATTCAATTCACCTTGAATCTTGGTTGCATCTTCCACATTTTTTAATTGTTTTAGTAATTTAATTCTTTCAACTTCTAAACTATTTGGTAACTTTTCAACTTCTTCCTTTAATGATATAGAAAGTGATATTTGCGCTTCATATTGTTCTAGAAGCGCACTCGCCTGACTTTCATTTTTATTTAATTTAATTACAATATTTTCAGTATTAAATCCTTTAGATTTAACTTCGTTAATACGTCCTTGCCACCACGGCTCCGATGTAATTGAATCATCCATTCAAACAAGACTCCTCTTAACTGATGGTTTATGTCATTACCGGTCGCTAATTAGAATTCACTGTCAAAACAGGCATGAAACTATAGTTTTGAGCCGCAGACCATAAAACCATAACAATGCCGCTATGCTCCGATGGATTATCTGTTATTGACATTAATTTTGTTATTGAGCGCGTTATCTGGTACTGTAATTTGGTGGATGTTGCGCAATGAAGCACGAATTAGATTATTACAAATTGATCTCGCAGCAGATAGAGCTGAAATGAGGTCTGGACTTACTAGAATGGAATCTTCGATAGAATCAATGAACTTATCTTCTGAAGCATTATTACAAAGCAATCCTGAAAACCAAGGCACTATTGCTATTCATACAGTTTTAAAGAAAATAGAAGCACAAATTGATGCGGGGCTAAGCGATTCAGATACAGCATCAGCAACGGCCAAGGAATTACATTCTGCAATTAGGATGTTATTAAAAAGTGTAGAATTAGAAGGAGATTTATCTAAGGAACCACAAACAATTCATCCAGGCGCACTTAATTTAACAGATAGATTATTTTCACTGTTAAATAGTATGGATATTGATGCAAAATCATTAGGATTTAACACATTAGAATATGCTAAACTTGGAGAGCTATTATATCGGTGTGGGCATTTAGAATGGGCACAATCAAGTTTCCAAGCTGCAATTGGAAAAAGCCCAGGTCATACAGCTAGTTTAAGCTCATTAACACATTTAGCAAAGCAAGAAGGAAATGTAGAATTACAATTAGATTGGATAGAAAAAATGATTGAACACGATCCTGATAACTCTGGATTATTAAGATCACATGCTTCACTTGTGGTCCAAAGTGGAGTTGATGAGGAAAGAGCAGAAAGAGACGTACTTCGTTTAGAAGCAATGGGGGAAGACACCCCCGCAGACCAAAGTTTACTTTCTGGACTTAGAAGTCGTTCAGGTTCCCCCCAAGAAGCGATTGAAAGATTAGAAAAAACTCTTGAAGCAGAACCAAATCGAGCAGAAGATTGGTTGCTAAAAGCAGAGATGCATGTACAATTAGAAGAGTTTGATGAAGCATTAATTTCAGTCGAAGAAGCTATACGTTGCAATCGCCAATATGGTAATGCATGGGCACTCAAAGCAAAATTATTAGCAGATAGCCCATTACATCTAGAAGATGCACTAAGAGCTTCTAGACACGCAGTAGCACTCAATGCAGGAGGAACAGAATTAATCCTCTTAAAAGCAAATTTAGTGGCTTTGGAAGAAGGAGAAATTAGTGCTAGTGAAACATTACAATCCGCACTTGATTCAAATCCTGAAAATGACGAACTAAGAGCACATATTGCAGATCTACTTCGACAAAGCGGAGATTTATTTAATGCTGAAAAATTATTAAATGCTGCATTAACACAAACATCAAAAATTCATATTGCAAGAGCTAGAATTCAATTAGTATATGCAGATATGAAAAGAGACGGAACGGGAGAAACCGATGAAGCCCATATCACAATAGCAAAACATTCATTTGAAAACGCTATAGATTTGAATCGGGAATCCGGAATTGCATGGCTAGGAATTGCTCGTTGTGAAAGATTATTGAAAAATTTTGAAATTGCAAAAGAAGCCCTTGATAGGGCGTCAAGGCTTTTAGAAGGAGAATCAATTGTTTATGCGGAATCTGCATTATTAGCATTAGATGTTGGAGATTTAGTAGAAGCAAATAGATTAATTGACGCAGCAGCAGTTGGCTTGGAAGAAACAGCCCTAATTGGATATCTTAAGGGCAATTTAGCTTGTATGAATGGAAACTTTCTCTTAGCAAGGAACCATTTTGATGATGTTTTAGAACGATATGACCCGTTGCACGTTAGAGCAAGATTGAATCGAATTGCAGCTAGTTTGGCACTGGGATTACATGATAGTGCAATGGACGATTGTCGAATCTTATTAGACCAGGCGCCAGAATTAACATTAGCAAAATGTAGAATGGCAGACGTATTTATGTTAATAGCGAATTGGTCTTCAGCAAAGGACTTGTGGACCGAAATTTTGGAAGTAAATGGTAATCATCCACATGCATTAACACAATTAGCCGCTTGTAATATTACATTAGGAAATCCAGATCAGGCAGAAGCCCCACTTAACAAGGCAATAAGATTAGATCCAGAATTTGCACCCGCATGGCACAATAGGGGGCTATTATATCTTGAATGGGCCGAAGAAGAAGCAGCAATTCAGGATTTTGAAACAACAATAAAAGTAGACCCTAAACACATTGATTCCCGATTACATTTGGCATCTATACATCATTCTGCAGGAAGATGGAAAATAGCAGCACCCCTATGGAGAGATGTTCTAGATATAGACTCAGATAATGATGTTGCAAGGCAAAGATTAAGTCATTGTGAAATGCAAATCACAACAGTTTCAAAATAATCGAAATAACACAATTAATATCCGTAAGTGATTTTTCGGAAGGACATGACAGGCCTTGAACCGGGAGACAAAGCGTTAGATTTTAGATTAAAAAATGCAAATACAAAAGAAGAGACAACTATTGTTTCTTTTGATGATATATTAGATGACAATGGCGCAATAGTATTGTTTGAATGTAATCATTGCCCATATGTTGTAGGCTCGATTGAAAGAATAAATAAAATTGCAAATTATGCTTTAGAGAATAATCTCGGATTCGCAGGAATAAATTCTAATGATGCGATAAAATATCCCGATGATTCTTTCGAAGCAATGCAAAAAAGAGCAAGAAAAGGAATGCCATATCCTTACCTTCATGATGAAACACAAGAAGTTGCAAAAGAATGGGGGGCTGAACGAACCCCTGAATTTTATTTAATAGATTCAAATAAAGTAGTAATTTATAGGGGAAGAATGGACGACTCCCCTAAAAACCCAATGAATGCAACTACAAGTGAACTTTTAGATGCACTAAATGCCCATATTTCCAACGACAACCAAATTATCACTCGTACTGACAGCATTGGGTGCTCAGTTAAATGGAAGGTGTAATGTTGCGTTTAGGTCTTCCAGCCCGCATGTTTGCTGTGATGTTGAAATTACTCCCCGGACGTATTGGAGATAGGATGTGGAGATGGTGGTATCAACGATTAGCCAAAAGAGATGCTTGGGGCACTTTGGATTTTATGAATTATGGGTTTGTAGATAATAATCCACCGGAATTAATCGAGGAGGATGAAAAATCACGATTATTTATACAATTATACAATATGAATATACGAGAATTAGAACTTAAAGAAAAACAAGTTTTGGAAGTAGGATCTGGTAGGGGGGGAGGAGCAAGTTGGATTGCTAGAACCTTTTCACCTAATTTGCTTACAGCAATTGATTATTCGCCTGAAGCAGCTAATATGTGTGCACGAAAATTTTCCCATATAGATAATCTCAAATTTTTCGAAGGAAACTCAATGAAAATGACTTTTGAAGATAATGCATTTGATATTGTATATAATGTCGAATCTAGCCATTGCTATAGTGATATGCTTTCTTTCGGAAAAGAGGTATTTCGGGTACTCAAACCTGGAGGACAATTTGCTTGGACAGATTTTCGAGATAAAAAGGGAATTAAAAGCACTCAAGAAGCATTTACTTCAGCAGGATTCGTACTTATGAAAGAAACGGATATAACCCCCGAAGTCATCACTGCCCTTAATCAAATTAATGATGAAAAACAAGAGATGATACAAAAAGGTACAGGACGATTCATACGCCGTAGTTTTGAGACATTTGCAGGAGTAAAAGGAACACCCGTTTACGAGTCATTTCAAAATGGCACATTAGGATATTATCATTGTATCTTGCAAAAACCGGGATTAAATAAATAATTAGGCGGTATAAAAATGATAAATTTAAACGAAAAGAAAGAATTCAAAATCGCTTTAATTTCTATAATTTTCTTTTTATTAATTTATATTATTTTAGGAGTATTCTTTTGGAATGGGATAATCTTTGAAGACCTAGATGGATTCTGTGAGAAAAAATATGAAGGGTTCCTTAAAGAACCAATGAATTCACTATCTAGTTTGACATATGTATTTGTTGGTTTGTATATTCTTTACATTTACGACAAGTTTCCTAAAAGTGGAAATAATCCGATGTTAAGTAAAAACATTGCTCCAATATTATATGCTTCAGGCTCAATATATCTCGGACTTGGAAGCTTTGCTATGCATGGATCTAATACAGATATAGGAGGTATTTTAGATTGGTCAGGGATGTTGTTTTTCATATCATTTCCAGTATTTTATAATTTATCTAGAAGTTATTCTTGGGTGTCAAATAATTTATTAATTTTATATTCGATAGTATTTATTTTTACAGCATTAATTGATGCAATTGGAACTTTAACTGATTTTGTAATAATTGAAAATTATTCAGGAAAAGATAGTTTTTCAGGTAAAAAAGATTTGAAGTTAAAACATGTTACTAGGGACTATTTCTGGTCATTGTATATTGGTACATGGATAATTTTAGAAGCAAAAAATATTTCTAAAAATAAACTAATAATTATGGCTACTTTGCCACTTATTGCATTATTTACACTAACTGTAAATGCTCCATGGACATTATTGCTAATATTAACAATTTTATTTTTATGTATAGCAATGGCATTAAATAAATACCCAGGTAAAAAAATAATAAGGAAACCCTCGCCTTTTTTATGGGGGGGAATTTCAACATATATTCTTGGAAATATAGTTTGGAGAATGGACAAGTCAGCAGAATATTGTAACACTTCATCATTATTCCAATATCATGCACTTTGGCACATATGTACGGCCCTTTCTATTTTGTTCTTTTACAACTATTTTACAACAGAAACAAGTCCTGTTTTAATTGATGATTCCAATGAATAAACTATAGGCGGTATAGAAGAAGAAAGGGATGAGAATTGTGGAATTAACCGAATTATATGCCAGAACAATACTTGATAGTAGGGGTAATCCCACACTTGAAGTTGAATGTTTTGTTGAAGGGATTAAGGTTTCTAGAGCAGCAGTGCCTAGTGGCGCATCAACCGGAGCATATGAAGCAATAGAGTTACGAGATGGCGGAACCGAATGGAATGGAAAAGGAGTAAATTTAGCCGTAGGAAATGTGAATGGTTTAATTCGCTCTGCATTAATTGGCTTGGATTTATCCTCTCCTAATTCACAAAAAGAAGTTGATGAAATTTTATTAGAATTAGACGGAACAGAAAACAAATCAAAATTAGGAGCTAATGCAATGTTAGGGGTTAGTATGGCGTGTTTGAAAGCATCTGCCGAATTAATGAATATTGATTGTTGGGAGCATATAAGCCATTTGATGAATACAAAAACAAGTATGCCTGTGCCAATGATGAACATTTTGAATGGAGGTTCACACGCATCAAGTGATGTTGACATTCAGGAATTTATGGTGATTCCACATGGTTTTGATGATTACATGTCAGCGCTTAGGGCGGGAACAGAATGCTATCATTCATTAAAATCAGAATTAAAGAAAGATGGTTTGCTCACTGGGATTGGAGATGAGGGAGGTTTTGCACCTAATTTACCTACAAATGAACATGGTTTGCAGTACATGGTACGTGCAATAGAAAGTGCAGGATATAGTACTGATGAGATAGGAATTGCATTAGACGTAGCAGCAACAGAATTTTATTCCGATGGAGAATATAACTTTGATCAAAAGAAAATTAATGGAGAGGAATTAGTTGAAATTTATAGTGAATGGATAGACAAATATCCATTACTAAGTATTGAAGATCCATTTGATGAAGATGATTGGGAGCCTTGGAATTTATTGACAAAAAACACTGGAAATAAGTGTCAAATTGTTGGAGACGATTTGTATGTTACTCAAGTCAAAAGATTACAAAAAGGAATTACCTCTGCTTCATCAAATTCAATTTTGGTAAAATTAAATCAAGTAGGAACCGTTAGTGAAACGTTTGAAACTTTAAAATTAGCACGGGATTCAGATTTTACTACTATTATCTCACACCGTTCTGGTGAGACTTCAGACTCTATTATTGCTGATTTAGCAGTTGGTAGTAATGCAGGACAAATAAAAACAGGCGCACCTGCTAGAAGTGATAGAACTTCAAAATACAATCAACTGTTAAGAATTTCAGAGCAAGTTAAAAATTATGCAACACCCTTTAAGAGGTGATGAAATCCAATCTAAAAAACTAATAAAAATTGGTGTTTTGGTTATAATTTTAATTTTATTTTTAGGTTTTATTAGGGAAGCATCACCCTATTTATTCAAACCAGACCCCTCAAGTACTGATGACGAAATACAAATTGAAGAAGTTGCTAGTGGGTTAGGAAAACCAACCTGTTTAACTTGGATTTCTAGTGAGTGGTTATTGGTTTGTGATACTCATACCCAATCTATTTTAGCTCTCGAATTATCTGAAAATGGATTTTCAAAGCCACAAGAGATAATTTCAAATTTAAACAATCCTCATGGAGTGTTATTATGGGAAGATTCTATACAAGAAACAAAAAAAATATTTGTTAGTCAAGCAGGATCATTAATTTCGTGGCAAATAATTGATGGAGAAAACCCATTAGAGTGGAAATTTGGAATTTTAGAACCAATTATTGAGGGTGTTGCAACAGGCAATCACCAACAAAATGCAATAATTCAAGGTCCAAATAATACGTTATTTTGGCACTCTGGTTCAACATGTAATGTATGTGATGAAGACGATGAAAGAAGTGCAACTTTAATTGAAATCAACCCCCAAAATGGAAATTATAGTATTATTGCTACGGGAGTTAGGAATTCATTTGACGGCACTTGGGTTCCAAATGTAGGGTATATTTTTACGGATAATGGTCATGATTGGAGTGGTGAAACATATCCTCCAGAAGAAATTAATTTATTAGAAATTGGTGGGTTTTATGGTTGGCCAAATGTTACTGAAGAGAACCCTATACCTATTGGCAGCATCCCACCTATTGGAAATTACACCCCCCATTCTTCGGTAAATGGAATAGATGTAAGGCCAACCAACTCTTCGTTACCCGGAGGAAATATTACTTTGTATGCTACAGTTTTTGGCTCCTGGAATACAGTAATTCCTGTTGGTAAAGAAATTATTAGGATTGATTTGATTGAAGACCATTCTCACCCTCAGGGATGGGGAGTAGAGATTACAGTTGTAATCAAGGATCTTGCGACGCCTTTGCCATTAAAATTCCATCCTAATGGAGATTTATATTTTGCAGAATATGCTCATGGAACATTATACAAACTCACTTAATTATCCTCAACTTTATCTTTTTTATTCAATTCAGCATTAATTAGTGCAGTTTCACCATCAGGAGTAATCCCCCATACTTTTGAAAACTTTTTAAATTTATAAATTATAAAATTATTTTGATATAAATTTGAAAGATGATAATTTACCAAAGAAGGCGTTCGCTTTAAAGCATTAGATAGTTCTGAAAGAGTAGTATTTTCACCCTTTTCTTCTTCTATTCTCTTTAGAATTGTATATTGTGTGCTTCCAAAAACAACATGTAAAGGTGGCTTTGGTAGTGATTTATAATCGTCAATTTCAATATGGTGTGTGTAATATCGTAATTTTCTACCATCTCCTATAGACCAAACCAAACCTTCTTTTTCTAATACAGTTAGGTGGTGAGACATTTGTCCATTACTCAATTTTAAAATATTCTTAATTAATGCTACATGCGCACCTTGATTACCACTTAAGAATCCTAGGATTCTTCCCCTTTGGAATTCACCACTTTCTCTTTTCATTCCAAATAACAATGCTGTAAATGCCCACCATCGTTTGTTAAAGGGAAATCTTATTGTTTCAGAACTACATACATATCCAACCATGATAAGAGTCGGAGTCGTAATACTTATTGCAGCCACTTTTATTGTTAAACTAGTCATTAAACCGTCTTTAGCTTCTAAATCAACTGATTGTTGTAAATTATCACAAGAAATTTCAAGACATAAATCCAAATCTTGACAACCATCCCTATTCAAATCAATGGTAGCAAAATCATTTGGACAAGTATCAAGAGAATCAGGCACCCCATCCCTATCAAAGTCGATATTAGAATCACAACCATCGGGGATTCCATCATTATCCAAATCTATTTTATCATCATAACCTTTACAATTATCTTCAGAATCTATAACTCCATCATTATCAAAATCAATAAAATCATCACAATCATCGGGAATTCCATCCCTATCAAAGTCAATCAAATCATTTCCATTTGGACATATGTCCTCAGAATCTCGAACACTATCAAAATCACTATCTACAAATAAATCACAGCCATCAGGTTTAGAATCCAAATCCAAATCCAAATTGTCATCATGCCCCTCGCATAAATCATCAGTATCTGCGACCCCATCATTATCCGAATCAATTAAATCATCACAACCATCTATGACATTATCTTTATCAATATCAATCCAATCAGGCCCAAATAAACATAAATCTTCAGAATCTATAATTCCATCATTATCCGAATCAATAAAATCATCACAAGCATCTGGAATTTCATCATTATCCGAATCAATTAAATCATTTCCATTTGGGCAAATATCAAAATTATCAAAAACCCCATCATTATCCGAATCAGGACATCCTTGTAAATTTACAAATTGACCCTTTAATGTATTTAAGCAAAGATCTTCATCATCTTTTATACCATCCTCGTCAGCGTCAGGAACACCAATAAAAATATCAAACGAGATTTCAGAATCAGGGCAATTTATAGTTTCATCATTTTCACAATTTTGAATTGTAACTTTTGCATCAAGCGTAATAAAAACATCACTTTCAGCATTTTCATCAATGTGCATGTTCCAATGCACTCTTATCATTCTATTTGCGAGTATTTTCTCAAATTCAGCAGTATCATTGAATTGATTTTCAGATGACCTTGCACCGGTTTCACTACTTCCGTATGTACCTCCTGAATCTCCTCCATTGGAACCCCCCCCATCTGAATTTCCACCAGGATCTGTACTTACGGGGGGATGGCATGTATCTGTCCCACAAGCCAAGATATCATCATCCCAAGTAAGATCAACACCGGGATTTTCAATTTCATCATCACAAAAGTTTGCCAAATTTAGTTCTATAGTTGCATTTTCACCAGGCTCCCAAAAACCATCCATATCTGCATTTCCAATTTCTTTAAACATTGAATTACTTGTACTAACTTCCAAACAATCTGAATTTGAGGAGAAATATATGTGCTTATTTTCTAATCCTTCAGGAGGGTAATTATCCAAAGTAGGAATATTTAGTAAAACCATCAAAAATGTAAAAAAAATCCAAATTTTTTTCATGCTAATAGTAAAACCGAACAAGTCTTCATTATAATTAATATTGGGTCAATAAATTGTAAAATATAAATTAAATTATAAATTATTTAACCATTTTTTAAGCCTAGAACAACCCTCATCAATATTTTCAATACTTGTAGCATAAGAAATTCGTACTAAACCTTCACCTTTTTCCATTAATGAACCCGGAATAAGATGAACACGTGCTTCTTCCAAAGCTCTTTTTGCAAAAGTCATGTCATCCATACCAGTGCCTGTTACGTCCATCAAAACATAAAACGCACCTTCTGGAGTAGGTACATGCAACCCATTAATTCCTTTCAATTTTTCAATAATTCTTTCTCTTCTTGTTCTAAATGCGTCAGTCATTTCAGCAACTTCATCACTACAAGAAAGGGCAATTTCTGCTGCTGGCATTAAAAATGTAGGTACATGAGTTGCTGCATTAGCGTGACATTTAAACAAAGCACTCATTGCATTTTCCGGGCCAGATAGAAAACCTAGCCTCCACCCCGTCATAGCCCATGATTTCGACCATCCCCCAATTACAATAGTTCTTTCAAATCCACCTGGTAAAGATGCAGGAGAAACATGAGGCCAATCCATCCAAGTCATTGTTGCATAGATTTCATCAGATAAAATCCATAAATCATTACGTTCTGCAAATTCAATAATTTGTTCAATCTCTTTAGGAGTATATACCGCTCCTGTCGGATTGTTCGGAGAATTAATCAAGATCATCGAAGTTTTTTCAGAGATAGCAGCTTCCATTTTTTCAAAGTCAGGATGATAATTATCCCTTCTTACAGGAACATGAATTGGCGTCATTCCAAGTAATTTTATTTGAGCGTCATAAGTTGCCCAAGAAGGAGATAGTAACATTATTTCGTCACCAGGGTTTCCTAACCCCATTAAAGCGTACAATATGGTCTGTTTACATCCCGGAGCAATTAATATTCGTTCCATGGCAGCATTAATATTGAATTCATCATTCAAATATTTAGCAACGGCACCACATAGACTTTCAGAACCTGGCTGGCGGGTATAGAAGGTTTCACCATTTTCTAATGATTTTATTGCAGTATTCCGAATTTTTTCAGGTGTAACAAAATCAGGCTGTCCAACAGTAAATCGTATTACATCTTCAGGAGGAGCGGTAAAGAATGAAGCAAAACCTACTCCAACAGCGTCAATATTTTTATTGAAAGATGGCATTCGACCTCTCCTTGAATAAGTGGTGTGCGAACCCAGCCTTTCAAGGTGCTGATTAACCAAAAATAACCGGTTTCAAATACTATGGACAATCCCGAGTAAATTAAAGCACGGATGTCAGAGAGGCTATGTCGGGGATTGCAAATCCTCTTACCTGGGTTCGAGTCCCAGTCTGTGCTTACTTTTTCATTCATTAGTTACAAGAGATTAAAAGATAAACTTTCTAGGGTTAAAATATGCTGGAGATTAAAGATTTACACCGGGGATTTGGAACCGGGGTAAATCGAGTAGAAGTTTTGAACGGCATAGACCTCAAAATGAAAAGAGGAGAGTTGGTAGCATTAATGGGGCCTTCTGGTTGTGGTAAATCTACACTATTGAATATAATCGGAGGCCTACTCGCAGCAGAAAAAGGAAATATAAAGTTAGAAGAGAGAAACTATGGTCTAAAAGGCCCTTCTTCCGTTGTAGACGTTCGTAGACATAAAGTAGGCTGGATCTTCCAAGATTTTCATTTATTAGAACATCTTACTGCTTTAGATAATGTTGCAATGGCACTCGAAATTTCAGGAGAGTCTAGTTTGGAAGCAGAAAAGAGAGCTAAATCTGCCCTAATTAAAGTTGGGCTTGGAGATAGGATGGAACATCTTCCAGAACAATTGTCTGGAGGACAACAACAAAGAGTTGCAATTGCTAGAGCAATTGCTGGAGAACGCCCTTTACTTTTAGCAGATGAGCCAACAGGTAATCTTGATATTTCAACAGGTAAAGACGTTTTACAAATTTTTAAAGATCTTTGTCACACAGACAAAGACCCAATTTCAATTTTGATGGTAACACACGATCCAGAATTAGCTAGTAAAGCAGATAGAATGTTGTTATTGAAAGACGGTAAAACAGCAGCTTCTGATATTCGTAGTGCGTGGGGACTTGATGATCAAGGTGGTGAAGAAGAATGACTCCCTCAGATGAAATAGTTGATGTTGTTTCTTCAATTGCCAATGCACCAATCTCTTCAGAAACTAAAGAATCAATTACTCCAAATTTTTTAAAGAGAATGAAACAAAAAACCCGTGATTTACCAAGTAATTTCAGGCTTGCTACATTAGGTGCTTGGAGAGGCAGGGAACGAGGTTTAGCAGTGATTGCTGGAGTATTTCTCGCAAGTTTGGTAATTACAACTGTATTGGCATATGGTGTGGGGCTTTCACAATTATTTCTCGCAGAATCTTTAAATTCCGAGCCCTTTGACGCAAAAATTGAATTTAAAAAAGCCCCTAATTATGAATCAGATGGCTGGACTAACAATACTACAACTTTAATGGAAACATGTGATGAACTTACATTAAGGGTTGAAATTACTGACTGTACTGTAATTTTGGGCAGACAAGGGATACACGGTAGTGGATTTTTTAATGAGGATTTTGTAGTTGCTCAGCCGTTAGAAATGCGCTCCATTTTTTCATCTACAAATGATCTGTGGGATAATGTTTCTTTTGATTACCCAGAATTAGAGAATTCAGGCCCACCAATATCTTCAATGAGAGGAATTAGATTACTCGGCCCTGAAGCATTTGATGGAGAACTCGCAGATCGTTTGGGTGAGCAAATTATTTTTGGATTAGGAAATTGGTCAACAGCAGAAGAAGTAGAAGAAAACCGTGGAGTGTTTTTACCTTCAAATATTGCATCTGAAGCACAGGCAAACGTTGGAGACAAATTGGATGAACTTTCGTTTGCATATGTTATTGATAGAAAAGCCGGTAAAGGTTTTGAAGATGCTACTAGTGATTGGGACTGTGAAGGAACGATAGATGTAGGAGATAATGGATATACATATTGCCGAATGGATCTGACTTTGACAAATTTGACAATCATGGGGATATATGAACCATGGGCCTTTGGTAATCCAACACTTGCTGCAAACCCGGTATTTACCACTTGGACTGCTTTAGAGGAACTTGATCGAGAAAAATTAATTGACAATGATCATATGTATTTGGGGGTAACAATAGATAGGGCACTTCTCCCAACCTCTTCTACTGACGCAGCATCCGAATGGGTTGAAGATTTAGGAGTGCAAATAGAAAGTCAAAATTATACTTCAGAAAATATAGAACTATTTTATTTTGATATAATTGGCGGAACAATTACATTTTTAGAAATTTTTCTTGGGTTAGTTCAGGCATTTGATTATATTATCATGATTCCAATTGTAGTATTATCATTATCTGTATTAATTTATGGTTTAGTTTTATCATTAGAACAAAGACGTAGAGAAATAGCAATTCACAGAGTTATTGGAGCAACATCAAAAGGACTGCAAGGAATGGTATTATTGGAATTAGCAGTAATGTCTACTTTTGCTTGGGTTGCAGGATATATTTTGGCTATTGCAGTCGTACCATTAGTACTTTCTAGTGTTGGCTTTATGGCATTTGAGAGTTTAGAAAATGTTGATGTCAATCCTGTTTTAGGACTTAGTTCAACAATAATTACTGCTGCAGCAACATTAGGTTTAGCTTTACTTTTTGGACGTAGCCGTTCTAAGGAATTTATAGAATTAGAAATTGAAGAAGGAGTAAAAAAAGTTAGAGAAGTAAGTAAACCAAAAAGATGGTTGCATTGGTTAATGTTTGTTATTGGAGCTATTGCAGCAACAGATACATGGCTTGAGATGAATGGTTCTGAGGACGGATTAAACTCTAATTGGTTTGTTGAAGGATTACTTGGATTATTTGGCCCATTTTTATTATGGATTGGTGGGGCATTATTATTAGGTAGAATAGGTGCAAAAGGCCCAAGAATAATGCAGTTATTTTTTGGTAGAACCATATTATTAAAAGATGTTAAACGAGGATTAAAAGGTTCAGGCTCAACAGAATCAATAAACAGATTATCAGTGATTATGTTACTTACATTATCAATAGTAACTCTTGCAGCAGTACAAGGATACACCGGTACTTTGGTTGATGAATATACAGCATCTGCAACAGTTGGATCAGATTTACAAATTACTACAGAACAACCCACCAATTTTTCAGAAATTCAAACATTAATTAATGAGGTATATGGCGAAGAATTAGTGATTAGTGGAACTACTGTAACTTCAATAGCTTTAGAGACAGAAGATGGGGACTCATTCCAAACATGGGTTATTCTAAATGGAACGAGAGACGTTCTTGATTGGACAGAACAATCTATTCCCGGAAAAAATATTGATACCGCTTTAGAATCATATGAGGGATTAACTTTCTCCGCAGGAGAATCAGCTGCTTATGTGTTAGATATTTGGGGTTCAGGAAGAAAAGGTGGAGCTGATAGAGGAGATCAATTATTATCATTAGATGACGCAAGGTCAGTTAATTTAACATTTACTTGGACAGATATAGAATTGGAAATTACAGGTATGGATGAAGAAACAGAAAACGAATCAGCCCCTGAGTTTGAAATGGAACAACTTCAATTTTTATTAGGATCTTATGGTGAATCGTTAGCAGTTGACTTATCTAATCTAGATTTACAGAATGCCGATTTAAGTAATAGAGATTTAAGTGGTGTAGATTTTACAGGCACTAATTTAAGTGGTGCAAATTTATCAGGCTCAATATTTACAGATTCATTATTTATTGATACTAATTTGGATAATGCAGACTTTAGTAATTCTAATTTATCAAATACAATTATTCTCAATAGCCTTGGCCCAAATATCATTTCTAATTCTAATTTTTCAAATGCTAATTTAGAAGGAAGTTTTGGTTTGTATGTATTATCATTTTCAGACCTAACTAATGCTACTTGTCCAAATGGAGAGGTTACCAATTCAAGTTCTTGTGATGATTTAATGATTACCCCCTCAATAGAGAACTTACCCTCGTCATTATCAGAACTACTCTTTTCAGGGGGAGGGATTAGTTTTGAAATTAACACTCAAGAATATAATCAATCATTACAATATATTGGAGTACATGAATTTATTCCTGGGGTGCCCACAATAACGATGTCTGATACATTAGTAATTGGTGAATCTTCTTGGAGGGCATTTGTAGGCGATGAAAGAGCAAATAACTTTTCTACTAATACTTGGATAATTAAAGTTGATGCGGTTCAAGGAGATGAACTAGAAGCATTTAGAGCAAATTTAGAGGCAGATTCTAGAGTATCAAGTGCAATGGATTGGTCATCTAAACATAGTGAGGTTGAAAGGTCAGGAGGCCTAATTTTTGGCACTCAAGGATTACTTAGTTTACAATTTGTTGTAGCAAGTATTGCCGCTGTAGCATCAGCGTTTGTATTCTTGTCATTAGTATTAAATCAGCGTAGGAAAGAATTAGCAGTATTACAAGCAATAGGTGCGAGTCCTAACCAAATAATTAGATTAGTATTATTTGAAATTTTATCCATAGTTGTGGTATCAATGTTCTTAGGGGTGTTATTAGGAATGGCATTAGCACTTTCATTCAATGGTTTATTTTCTGTATTTGGATTCATATTCGGAATTTTTGGAGGTAGTGAAACAATAATTGATAGAAATTTAGTATGGCCATGGTTCGAACTTACTCTTGTATCATTAACAGTATTTGTAGCAGTTGTTGTTGCTTTGTTAAGTACAACGCGTAAAGCACTAAAATCGGATCTTTCAACAGTTTTAAAGGGTGAATAATATGTCAGAAGAAAGTATTGAATATCAAACGATTTTATCAGCAGATAGTCTTTATCATGTTTATGAATCTAAGTCTGAAGAAGGAAACGTAGTGGCATTGAGAGGATTACATCTCAAAGTATTGCCCGGAGAAGCAGTAGCAGTAGTAGGACCTTCTGGAAGCGGGAAATCAACTCTTTTGAAATGCCTTGGTGGGTTAATGAAACCAAGTGCAGGCTCTGTATCATTAGCAGATAAAAATATGACAAGATTAACAGGAAAAGAATTAGTAGAATTAAGACAAAAAACGGTATCATTTATTTTTCAAGAAGGAAATTTATTACCTCATTTATCAGCAATTGATAATGTAGCTCAACCATTAAGACATCAAGGAATTAGTTCTAAAATAGCAGAATCAGAAGCAAAGAAATTGTTAATTGAGTTAGGTTTAGAGAGTAGAATGAAAGGATTACCCGCGATGCTTTCTGGAGGAGAGCAGCAAAGAGTAGCCATTGCTCGTGCATTAATTACAAAACCTAAATTGATACTTGCAGATGAACCCACTGGATCATTAGATCCAATTACAAGTAGAGAAGTTTTAGCATTGTTCAAAAGTCTACATAAAGAAAAGAATGTATCATTTTTAATAGTTACACATAGTAGTGAAGTTGCAGACTTTTGTGATAGGGCACTTGAATTACGTGATGGCAGATTCATTGCTCAACATGGTCAAGGATTTGAAGTAGAAGAATTAGCAGAATCTAGGGAATTATTAATTGATGAAATGGGAATGGTAAGTTTGCCTCCAGATATTTTATTAAAAATGGGTGGTGCAGGTAGATGGGTTGTAGATGAAGTAAATTCAAACCGATTAATATTGGAAAGTTCTAAAGAAGAAATGGCCGAATCATTAATTACAAAGAATTTAGTGTTAGCAGACATTTGTCCAGCATGTAGATATGAGTATAAAGATGAAACACAATTATGTCCAGAATGTGGAGCTGTAAGGCCAATGATTGTAAAAAAAGGTGAATAATATGGAAATATCTAAATCAATAGTAAAAATTTGTACATTTATTTTCGGACCGATTATTTTAGCATCATATTGGTTTGGCATTTCAAAAATGGAAGATCCTATGGCATTATGGGGAGGGATTCCTGAAAATTTAAGGCCAATAAATGTATTTTGTATGTTTGTAGCAGCAACAGGCTTTCTAATTATGTGGTGGTTATTTTTATTTCAATGGGATCCAATTTTAGTTGAAACATTAAATTGGCCTTGGGCAGAAAATAATAGTGGAGGTTATGGAAGATTATTACTTGCATTTTTATTGGTAATGATACCCTCAGCAATGTGGTTAGATTTAACAAATTTTCATATTTCAAATGATTATTCGTGGACCCCATATCTTGCAGTTGGAGTTTTAATTTTAGCAGCAATTGGTAATATTTTGTTAGGTTTATTGGCATGGAGTGCATATCAAGCAGGTTTTGATGGAGCAATTTGGGCAGTAATTGGAGCAGTGATGTTAGCCATTCAAGTAATCATTAATGATGCAATTTGGTGGAGTATTAAATTCCCGTGGTGATTATCATTACTGAAAATCAAGCGCCTCTTGAACATGAAAATGAGATGACGCCAGAAGAACGTCTTGCTGCCACACAAAATTTATTGAAGATATTGCCATTTATTTTGGGTTTTGGATGGATTGTGTTAATTCCAATAGTTTATATTTTCGTTGCACCAATCATGAGTGATGATGAATTAATCAAAATAGGAGTCACAATTAGTTTTGCAATCTTCAGTATGGTTGTTGATATTGTTTTTGTAAAAATCATGAAAAGGAATGTCAAAATTATGGCCGAACAATTAGAAGAAAAATCAGTAGAGCCCTTTACCAAATGAAGACTAATTCTCAATTATCTTTCGTTTTTTTATCCATATACGGTAGCAAGAAAACAAATGTTACTATTATTACGCCAAACATAAAACCGAAGCAACCTTCTAAATCAGGACCACCTCCTCCAGATAGCCCAGCTTCGTATGGGAAAAAGTACAAAATTCGCACCAACCATCCCAAAATAATTAGGGAAATAAAAAATAAAACTACTAAGCCAAACCCTCCAGAGCTTGTTTGTTGTTCTTGATTAACGACCTCTTTGTTTAATTTTCTATGCATCAAACAGTATTCAGAATTTGGAAGAGTTGGGCCATTACAATCATCGACAGCACACATTCCCATGTTTTTTTGAAACCATTCTAGTTAATTAAGAGTGATGTAAGGGGCATAATCATGACAACAATCTCAGGTAGCCGAATTTTAATTACTGGAGCGGCTAGTGGTTTTGGAAAATTAATGGCATTACAAATGGCCCAAAAAGGTGGACAATTGATACTTTGGGACATTAATAAAGAGGGATTAGATGTCGTGAAAAAAGAAATAAAAGTACAAGGGAATGACGTAGTTACAATGATTTGTAATTTACGTAATCGCGAAGAAATTAATGAATGTGCTAGTAAAGTATTAGAGACAGGATCCATTGATATTTTAGTCAACAACGCAGGAATAGTTTCCGGTAAGTCATTTCTTGACTTAACTCCTGATCAAATAGAATCAACTTTTGAAATAAACACCTTAGCACACTTTTGGACTGTACAAGCATTTTTGCCAGAAATGATCAAACAAAACAAAGGACATGTAGTTACAATAGCATCTTCAGCAGGATTAGTGGGGACATCAAAATTAGTGGATTATTGCTCATCTAAATTTGCGGCCGTAGGATTTGACGAAGCTCTCCGTGCAGAATTAAGAGGAATGAAAAGTAAAGTAAGAACCTCTGTTATATGCCCCTTTGTTGCAAATACAGGAATGTTTGAAGGAGTTAGGAGGAGATTTTTCTTACTTCCAGTACTTAAGCCGGAAAAGGTGGCACGCAAAACGATCAAAGTTATAGAAAAAAATAGGCGTAGATTGTTAATTCCAAAATTTGTTTATACGAGTTACATTTGTAGATTATTTCCAGTATGGCTTTTTGATTGGATTGGTGATACACTTGGAGTCAATAAAACAATGGAAGGCTTTGTAGGTAGAAATTAATTGGAGGAGAGAGAATGCAAGATATTCTAGAGGCACAAAAAAATAGTTTTTGTAATTCACCCTATCCTTCATTAAAGCAACGTAAACAGAATTTAAGGCTGATTTTGAAAATAATATCAGATTATAAACAAGAATGGATAGATGCAATTAGTGAAGATTTTGGCCATCGTAGTAAATATGAAACATTGATGATGGAATTAATGCAAACACAGCATTTAATCAAATATGTCCTTAGTAATTTACGAAAATGGATGAGAGCGAAATCTCGTAACCCTGGTTTATTGAATATTCCAGCCCGATCAAAAATTTATTGGCAACCTTTGGGAGTAGTAGGAATTATTTCTCCTTGGAATTATCCAATAGATTTGACTTTATCTCCATTAGTATACGCTTTAGCATCAGGCAATAGAGTCATGATTAAACCCTCAGAACATTCACCCAAAACATCTGAATTATTACATAATTTAGTTTCAAAATATTTTGAAACAAATCACGTTGCAATATGTTGCGGAGATGTAAATATTGGAATAGAATTTTCAAAACTACCCTTTGATCATTTGATGTTTACAGGTTCAACAAAAACAGGAAAATTAGTTATGGCTTCTGCTGCTAATAATTTAACACCAGTTACTTTAGAATTAGGAGGTAAAAGCCCTACAATAATTGGCCCTGATGCCAACATCTCTTCAGCAGCAAGAAGAATTTGTTTTGGTAAATCAATTAATTCAGGACAAACATGTATTGCCCCCGACCATATTTTTATTCCACAAAATAAGATTCAGGAATTTGTAGAAGAATATCGTAAATCATTTGAAAAAATGTATCCAAACGGGAAAAATGATCAAGGGTATTCATGCATCATAAATAATTTTCATTATGAAAGATTAAAGAATTTAATTACAGATGCAAAAGGCAAAGGGGCAAGGGTCGAAGAGATTGGAAATTGGGATAGTACTGGAAAAATTGCACCACATCTCATTTTTGATACAACAGAAGAAATGGAATTATCACAAACAGAAATTTTTGGTCCTTTGTTACCTTTGATACCATATTCAAATATATCTGAACCCATTAAAAAAATAAATTCTGGTGAAAAACCATTAGCATTGTATTATTTTGGACATGATAGAAAGATAAAAAAGAAATTAATTAGAGAAACACAATCTGGAGGTATTGTATTTAATGATACAGTAATTCAATTTGCAATTAAGAGTTTACCATTTGGAGGAGTGGGAGCATCTGGGATGGGGCAATATCATGGCAAAGAAGGGTTTGAAACGTTTTCTCAAGCAAAACCAGTTGTTTTCAAAGGGAGAATAAATCCATTAAGACTTGCTTATCCACCATATGGAAATTGGATGCATAAATTATTAGAGAGATTTTTTATTAAGTAATTTTAGGTTTAAACAAAACTATTGAATAAACCCAACCCATAAAAATCATGCTACCAATAAAATTATTCCATACTAAAATTTTCACTCCCAACCATACAAATAGGTAGAATGTACCTATCATTAATGCCAATGTTAGCATAATGAGTGGAGCATATTTTATTCTTGGATCAATAAAACTGTACACGTAATATCCCTTTCCCCATAATGCGAATATATATGCGAAAATAACATACAAGATTCCAATTACAAGTCCAAATATAGCAAACTTCCAAGAGAGAAGCGGGACAGTAAATATAATGTCTACAATTAATAATATCACCGCCCAATTATGCATCACCATCTGATGAGGTTCGAATAAATGATCAATTTCAGAACCACTTTTCACAGCTCTTGGTACAATAACATAAGTTATGACAGTGGCCGTGATGGTTGCCATTCCTAAAGATGTGGAAAGTAATATCGAGGAGATTATATGAAATAATTCGGGATTTTGAAGTTCAAAAAATTCAAACCAACTTAATGTTGCAGAAGTAATAAAAGTCAAACAAAAAATAATTAAATTCCAAGAACTAAATGTCACAAAACGTTCAAAGTGATATATTTGAATTGGCAAAACATCTTTTTCGTTCCGGAAATAAGCATGCATAATAGCCCCTTCTTTATCCAATAACATCCACCAAATTAGAGTATGGAATGCAAGAGCTGCACAAAGAGTTCTAAAGATGGCAATCAAAATTAATGGCACCCAGGCAGAAGAAGAAGACACTCCTCCACTAATTAGTAAACCTCCCAAATCATTTGTAATAAAAAAGAATATTGAGAAGATAGAAATCAGAAAAATAAGCACATAGACAATATTTGTCCTATCTTTTTCACCATATCCAAATATGTCAGCCACAATTTACCACAATTACCCTATCATATAATTTCTTGTCATAATGTTAAATTATTGTAAAAATCATTCTTGTGATAAATCCACATAAGGAATTTTTTCTTTTTCACCAGAATCCCATTCGGTTATTTCTTCAGGATCTATTTCTTTTTCTTTAGAAAATGTTGCTACATTTATTTCTTCTAATGGGTGATAGTATTCTTCATTTGGCCCCCCTTTTCTTGGCCAATCTTTCTTTTGCATTTCAGCCGATAAAATAAATAATTTATATTCGCTTAAATGTGATAATTGATGAAATAATCTCCTCCTCCTTTGAAAAAACCGTTTCACAAAACTCATCTTTTCATTATTTTTAGGAATTACTTCACCCCCTAGTAATTTTAGAATAGACATAAATCTATTCACAGTTAAAAAAAACAAATCACCAGTTTTCAATTGGCCCAATTGCGTTTTAAAAATCCACAAACACCACCATTTACGTTTAGGAATTGCAATTTTAAATCCTGCTGACGTAAGTGTTGATGCTAATGATGCACTTCTTGTAAATGCGATTAATGGGCAAGGCAGTAATTCTTCAATATAATCGTCTTCTTTAGTAAAATCAATTTTCGAACCATAAAATTTCCCATGAAGAATAGGATCTTGCCGCCATCTTTCCCAAGCAGAAAACATCAATTTGTGCGAGTGTCCTTCTCCTCGAAATTCAGGTTCAACAACTACAGTATGTAATTCAATAAACCCCCCCATTCTTTGTAAGTTAGCATATCCAAGAATACCATTATCGTTTCTAATGAATATCCCAGGGTTATTTTTCAATTTTGAAATTAATTTATTTAATTTCAGTGGTTTACGAAGATCTAAATTTTCATGTTGCATTCTTAACAACCATGTTGCTTCTTCTTCTACCACAAAATCGCTTAGTAACTATTACTCCAATAAACCCATTTGTTTACAAACATTGTAGAGAAGACATGAAAACAGTGGAGCGCCCCGCTTAATTCATGAGCGCATCCCCAGATTCACCATCTAAGAAATGGTTAATGCGGCAATTTTGGAGACTTCAACAATCTCAAGCAGTGATATCATTATTGTTTTGGGCAACTACTTTGACATTGTTAATTTATGCAAGACTTGAGCATAGATGGCAAGCAGGAGATGAATATTATGGCATTCCAACAAGTTATGTAGTAATGATGATTTTGTACGTTGGAGTATTTGTTTTTGTTTTATTTATCGGATGGCTTTATGATAAAATATTCCAATTTTGGAAAGAGCACCAAAATGTAGTCTTAGAGCGAAATCCCTGGGCTACTTATCAATTAACACCCAGAGATGCAATGATTGTAGGGTACTTAAGTAAGTTAATTAGAGCACAAAATCAAGACGATGAACGCATTCAAAAAGAATGTGATTGGGTTGATAAATGGGTATCTGCTACAGCAGAATTAGAAGTATTTGATAGAATGGTAAAAGAGTTAGATGTTATACTTGGAGAACCAGTACCAGAATTACATTTTCTTCCCGAGGGGACAGTAAGCAGAGTTCGTAAAAGAATGGAAAATAAAGAGGATGAGTTATGACAAATTGGCCAAATGAATGGGCACCCCTCTCAAATGAAGTGTTAACAAAGCTATCAAAATTAAAAATGATAATTTTTGATGTAGACGGAGTTTTTACTGATGGGACAATTTTGAGAGATGAACTCGGTAACGAACAGCGTAGATTTTCAGTATTAGATGGCCATGGAATTTCAAGATTAAGAGATTTTGGATTAATCGTTGGAGTTGTTTCAAGAGAACCATCAGAAATTACCAAATCAAGAATGGAGAAATTAAAGATGGATGAAATTCACGTGGGTTCTAAAGATAAATCAGTTACAGTAAAGGAAATCTTAACTCGTAGAAATTTAGATGCTAATTTTGTAGCTTTTATGGGTGACGATATACCCGATTTAGCTGCTTTTTCTGAAGTTGGAATTAAGTTAGCCCCTTCAAATGCACAACCACAAATCCGTAACAAAGCAGATTGGATTAGTAATGCCAGTGGAGGTAATGGGGCAGTTAGAGAAGCATGCGAAGTCATAATTTATTCAATAGAATCTGGTAGACAAGGTGATTAGTAAAAACTTTGAGGAGATAACATGGGGAGCAATCTAAAAGATACAGTAGATTCTGGTAGCGTATATATTATTGCAGAAATTGGACAAAACCATCAAGGAGATTTAGAACACGCAAAAAAATTAATTCAAAAAGCAGCAGAAGCAGGAGTTAATGCAGTAAAATCCCAAAAAAGACATACAAGAACATTACTTACTCCCGAAGAATATGATCGGCCTTATGATTCACCAAATGCATTTGCTGATACTTATGGGAAACATAGAGACGCACTTGAATTATCGGTTGAACAACATTTAGAATTAAAAGAAGTAGCAGAAAGTTATGGTTTAGACTATTTTGTATCTCCATGGGATCCGGTTTCAGCAGAACAAATGACTGAAGTTGGAATGCCATTAATGAAAATAGCCTCAGCATCAATTACTGACAAAGAAACAATAGATGCTGCATGTGAGGGCAAAATGCCAATAATATTCTCTACAGGAATGAGTACGGAAGAAGAAATTGACCAAACTGCAAATTGGATAAGAGACGCAGGAGTAGATGTAAGGTGTATTCTCCATTGCACCTCTACTTATCCAGCAGAATTTCATCAACTTAATTTAAATTATATTCCAGTTCTACAAGAAAAATATTCAGATTTCATCATCGGTTTTAGTGGACATCACCGAGGTATTTCTATGGATATTGCTGCAGTTAGTTTAGGTGCTAAAATTATTGAAAGGCATTTTACATTAGATAGAACACAAAGAGGAAGCGATCATGCTGCAAGTCTTGAATTTCCAGGATTATCAAAATTGGTTCGAAATATTCGTGCCTTAGAATCTGCAATGGGCGACGGTGTCAAACGTATTTATGAGCAAGAATTAGCGATGATAGAAAAATTACGTAGAGTTAAGTGAGGAGTCTAATTGTCTTCAAAATCAATAGTTGCTATTATTTTAGCGAGGGGTGGTTCAAAAGGAATACCTAAGAAAAATTTACGATTATTTGGAAATGCCCCATTAGTAGACTGGTGTCTTAATGCTGCTTTAAAAAGTAAAAAAATAACCACGGTCATATTAAGTAGTGATTCCGAAGAAATACTAGAACGAGGAGAAAATTTAGGTTGTGAAATACATCATCGTTCACCAAAACATGCTCAAGATACAACAAGTAGTGAAGAGTCTATGTTAGCCGTAATTAGTGAACATCCTTTGGCCCAATCTGCAGATATTTTAATCTTAGTTCAGCCAACATCTCCCTTGACAGAGGCAGAAGATTTTGATTTGGCACTTGACTTATTTGAAAATGAAGGCTTTGACTCTTTAGCAACAGGAACATTAGACCACTCATTTATGTGGCAAGTTGATGAAAAGGGTAATGCCAAACCAAATTATAATCCCCAATCAAGGCCAAGAAGACAAGAAATGAAAAATTCAAGAAAGGAAAATGGAGCATTTTATATTACTAAAAAACAAATTTGGGAAGAACATAAATGCCGATTAGGAGGAAAGATTGGGTTTTATACAATGAAACCCATTCAAAGTCTTGAAATCGATTCTGAACTAGATTGGACATTATTGGAAGAATTAATTATTTAACAAAATCTTTCCATTGGTCGATAGGTTTACCTAAAGAGGCCCACTTACATAATTCAAAAACACGCTTGCCGTTTTTACCATCGCATTTATATCCAACATTTTTGAAAATTTTATGCACGTCTTTTTCATCATGCCTTGGGGGAGTATTAATCCATTCATGTAGCTCCGAAACATTACCAACAATATTACCTAACATTTCAATTAAAGGAGAATATAAATGAGCATCATCTATTCCAGAATTTGGGTCTAGTAAATTGACAAAAGGAATATTCAATGCTAAGGCGGGTACGATTACAGAAGTAGCCGGTGAGATTACAATATCACTAGCACCAATCAATGCATGAAGATCCACATCTTGTTTATGGATTTTGATTCGCTCATCAAATTCCATAACACTCTTATTTCTTAATTCTACAGGATGTGCCTTTACATGGATTTCAATATTATCGTCAAACAAGTACCTTTCACAAACGTCTTTGAAAACATTATCACAATGACTTTTCAAAGGTTCTCTATGCGTTGTCATTAATAGTATCATTTTAGAATTTGATTTTGCCCCCACTCGTTTTTTCAAATTTCTTTTATCATGCGCTTTTTTTGAGGGGATATCATCTATCGTGGGAGACCCCGTAATAATTTGCAAATCTGCTTCTGCACCTTGTTTTGAATTAATTTTTGCAGCAAATTCCCCCCAAACGGCATTAGCATTACATCCCATCATTGATCCCCTATAATCTCCAAAAGGAAATACGACTAAAGGACAACCATGATCAATAGAAATCACTGGAATATTTTGTTTGATTGCCCAGGGAATTAGTTGATATTTTGTATGGCCTTCATGGGGACTAACACACAATATTACGTCTGGCTTCCACGGTAAGAACCCTCTTATTGGAGGACATTTGAACCTTTTTTCTAGATTTATTTGTTCAATATTTTCCCATTTGTTTTCACTGAAGTAACACCAATCCCATCTGTTTTTTTGAAAATTATTTTTCGCATAAGAAAACCAATCCCACACGATATCTCTTGCTTTATGTAAAATAATGTTTGAAGGTGTAAAATCTGAGGATTTTGCTTCTTGATTCGAAATCAACATTATTCCTTCATCTTCAGGCGTAAAAGAAGCTAAAATACTAGCAAAAGTCTTCGAATGATGTGGGTGCTCACTCCCATGAATTAGCATCCGCATGAACCCCCGATGCATCAACTTTGTATGAATAGTACGTATCCCAGTGTACGTGGAAGAGCAAAAAAAGTCCCTGTTTGAAGATTCAAAACCTGCTTCTCAAGTAGTGGGGGGAATAGAACAAGAAAGGATGTTTATCAGTGGAGATTTAAGTTCTTACGCCCTTCCTGAAGAATTTTTGAAAGAGAAAAAAGAGATACCAGATTTTTGGAAAGGGTTTTTATTTACAATTTTTTGCGGTTTTTTAATGATAATTATGACATTTTTAATTGGGCTTTCAATGGATATTGACGATGACGATGACGATTCAGAACGTACATTTTTTGTTTCAGATGGAATTGAAACAAATATAAGCTATCAATTTGATGAAGATTCTGATTTAGACTGTTGGGACGTCGATTTTTGGATTGAAGATTCAGATATCGATCT
>Ga0207992_1000133_pt1 | contig 39592 bp, 38 predicted proteins | sample ETN02SmetaG_FD_185788 | JGI IMG/M metagenome (GOLD analysis project Ga0207992, IMG submission 185788) | Marine microbial and viral communities from oxygen minimum zone, Eastern Pacific Ocean - ETNP2014F10-02SV255 (SPAdes) (version 2) | ecosystem: Environmental > Aquatic > Marine > Oceanic ...
CATTTGAAGAACAAGATACAATCAAGAATATAATTAAAAGATATCTCAGAAAAATGAGATTTCTCTTGCTTGAATTAACAAAATTGTGAACGATTAGCATTTGAACAGCAGATTCTACAGATATGGATAGTTCTTGGACAGAAAAAGCTTTATAAGGTTCAAAAAAACAGTTATTAGAAATGAAGAAGAATATTACTCTATCTTACAAAACCGTAGAAAAAGACGTTGCAGAGCGTTTGGATTTTGTTACGGCTAGAGAGTTCACTCAATTCTCAAGAGTACACATACAAAGATGGATAAAGGATGGAAAGCTATTACTAGATGGAGAAATTGTTAAACCCAAACAACTTCTTAAAGTTAATCAGCTTATCTCTGTAGAGACTTCAGAAGAACCAACTTTAGAGGATGAACCTGAAGACATTCCTATAGAAATTATTTTTGAAGATGCGGACATTATTGTTTTAAATAAGCAGCCTGGTCTAGTGGTACATCCAGGAGCGGGCAACAGAACAGGTACTCTAGTTAATGCTTTATTGCATCACGATGAAGAATTAAGTTTTTTACCCAGAGCAGGAATCGTGCATCGTCTAGATAAAGACACTTCAGGAGTAATGGTTGTCGCAAAGAATGAATTTTCTTATCTAAACCTCGTATCTCAACTCAAAGAAAGGAAAGTTAATAGACATTACTTAGCTATAGTTGTGGGTGAACCCTTGTCTGGATCAACGATTAATGAACCTATAGGTAGACATCCTAAGCTTAGAACAAAGCAAGCGGTTACAGATGCAGGCAAGGAAGCTATAACTAATTTCAGGATCAAGGAAAGGATGGGCGGTTGTAGTTTATTGAATGTTTCTTTAGAAACGGGAAGAACTCACCAAATTAGAGTGCATTTAGCTTTTATTAATTTTCCTATATTGGGCGATTCTGTTTATGGAGGAAGAAAAAAGTTTGCTGCCAGAACAACTGAAGCTGCAAAAAAAGAAATATTAAAATTTCCTAGACAAGCGCTTCACGCTGAGAAATTAGAATTTATTCACCCTAAGTCAGGGAAGAAAGTTAATTATTCAGCTAAAACCCCAAAAGACTTATTACAACTCATTGAGCTATTAAAAAACCTCAATGAGTAACATTGAGATGATTTCATCGAAAGATGCGCTAGGTAGTAAGATAGGTTGTGTCACTCTAACTAAACATTTCTTTAAAAAAAACTGTATTGCAGACAATAGAACTAAAGATCTGCCTTTTTCCTTCTCAGAATATGAAGGTTTACCGGTTCAATACATGAATCAGGTTCATGGCACATCAATTCAGACAATAAATAAATACTTTGATGAACCCATTAAAAATACAGATGCTCTCTTCACAAGGTCTAATAAAGTTGCATTAGCAATAATGTCAGCTGATTGTTTGCCGATTGCCATAGCCAACTCAGAAGGGACTGAGATAGCTTTAATTCACGCAGGATGGAGAGGACTGTCTAGTGGAATAATTGATAAAACATTGAAAATGTTTGATTTAGATAAAAGTGAGTTGAAAGCTTGGGTGGCTCCTTGTATTTCTCAAAAAAATTATGAAGTTGGCAATGATGTTTATGAAGCTTTTACAAATGACGAAAAATCTGTAAAAAGTTTTAAGAAGCTTAATTCCGAAAAATGGTTATTTGATTTAAAAGCTCAAGCAACTAGGATTTTAGAGAAGTTTGAAGTCTCCGTATCTGAAAGCAATTATTGTACTTACAGCGACGAGGAGTTATTTTATTCTTACAGAAGAAATAAAACTGACAAAAGAGTATTAACTTTATTATGGAGAAAAGATGTCTAATAAGGGGTTTATAGGTTTGGGAGTAATGGGTTCGGCCATGGCTAGGCATATTGCTACTAAATATTCTCATCTCATCGTCTTTAACCGAACCATGGATAAAGCTAATTCTTGGGTGCAAGTGAATGGTGGACAAGCCGTTAGTAATGCAGCAGAAGTTGGTGAGTTGTGCGAACAAGTTTTTTTATGCGTTGGTAATGATGAAGACGTGAAAGAAGTGGTTTCAGGAGAAGAGGGCATACTTCAATCAATGAAGAAAGGTGGCGTAATAGTTGATCACACAACGATTTCTGCAGATATATCAAAAGAGTTAAGTGAACTTTGTTCTGCAAAAGAGATTGGTTTTATAGACGCACCTGTATCGGGTGGACAAGCTGGTGCTGAGTCCGGGCAGCTTACTGTAATGGCTGGAGGGGAAGAAAAGTATTTTGATATGGCAAAGGAAACCATTGCATGTTATTCAAAATTTATAAAACTAATGGGGCCAAGTGGGTCAGGTCAATTGACCAAGATGGTTAATCAAATTTGTATTGCTGGATTAATTCAATCTTTGTCTGAAGGTATAAATTTTTCTGAAGAAGTTGGCTTAAATACGAACGAAGTCATTGAAGTAATATCGAAAGGAGCAGCACAATCATGGCAAATGGAAAATAGATGGGAAACTATGTTACAAGATCATTATGATCATGGTTTTGCGGTTGATCACATGAGAAAAGATCTTGATTTGGTTATCGAAGAAGCGAACAAAAAAGAGATCAATGTAGATCTAACAAAGGTTGTTAATGAATATTACAAAGATATTCAAGGTATGGGAGGCAATAGATGGGATACTTCAAGCCTGCTTAAAAGACTCAAAGAATTATGACATTTCCTTCTTCCAATGATCAACCTTGTAAAGATCTATTAGATTCTTCCATTTCAGATCTTGAGAGGATCACTAATCATTACAAAATAGAAGATCTCCAATCTAATTTTTTTAAAGATATTATTATTCCTATAAGTCTACATCTTGATAGCTTTCCTAAAAGAAATGAACCTTATTTGATTTGCTTCACAGGAGGGCAGGGATCGGGAAAAACTACTATGTCTTATTTTATTCAAGAAGTATTGAGCAACCATTGCAGCAGACCAAGTATGGGCTTCTCTATTGATGACATTTACAGGACACAAGAGGAGAGAAGGAAAATATCAGAAGAAGTTCATCCTCTTTGCTATGTCAGAGGAGTTCCAGGAACTCATGATGTAGGTATGGGTATGGATTTAATAAAACAATTAAGCGAAGCTAAGAGTGACTCTGTTACAAAAATACCTTCTTTCTGTAAGCCAGAAGACAAACATTATCCTGAAAATGATTGGCCAACATATAAAGGAAAACCAGATTTTATTTTCTTTGATGCATGGTGTGGAGGAGCAAAACCAATAAGTGAAGAAAACTGGCTAAGCCCAATGAATGATTTAGAGAGAGAGGAAGATCCTGAGGGGATATGGTCTAAATGGAGCAATAGAGAGTTAACAAAAGATTACCAAGACTTATTTGATCGATTTGATTTATTGCTCATGATAAAGGTTCCAAATATGGAGTTTGTGTACGAAAGTAGATGGATACAGGAGCAAACTTTAGCAAAAACTATTAAAGACCCAGTATTAAAAGAGAAGATAATGACTAAAGAGGAAGTTTATAGGTTTGTTATGCATTATGAGCGATTAACTCACTATATTCTTGAGGAAATTCCTAAATTTTCAGATATTGTTTTGGAAAGAGATGAACAATTCCTTTTTTCTATTACAAAGACCCCTTAAAGCCATACAAAACAAGGTTTTCTTGACTTAGGTGGTTCTGATGTCAAAATGCTCTCCCTCCTAGCTTTAGACCAGTAATTTATAGATACTAAGAGAGATATGAGTAAAAAACAGACATCAGGTGCAGATGCGTTAATACAATCGCTTCATAAAGAAGGGGTTGAGCTTGTATTTGGCTATCCTGGTGGTGCGGTACTACACATATATGATGCTCTGTTTAATCAATCTGAAGTTGAACATATTCTAGTTAGACACGAGCAAGGAGCTGTTCATGCTGCAGATGGATACGCTAGATCGACAGGAAGACCTGGCGTCGCCTTAGTTACTTCTGGTCCTGGAGCTACCAATGCCATTACTGGCCTGGCAACAGCCTATATGGATTCCACTCCCTTAGTGGTTATTTCGGGACAGGTAAAGTCTGAATTGATAGGAACAGATTCTTTTCAAGAAACTGACATGATTGGTGTTTCAAGACCTATCGTCAAACATAGTTTTTTGGTTCAAAAAGCTGAAGATATACCTGAAATAGTAAAAAAAGCATTCCATATAGCTACAACTGGACGACCTGGACCGGTGGTAATAGACATCCCAAAAGATCTTACTGACTCTAATCATACTTTTGAATTTAATTACCCTAATGAAATTAATATGAGGTCTTATAAGCCTGCTAAAACAGGAGATCCTAAACAAATTGAGCAAGCGATTGATTTAATATTAGAAGCAAAGAAACCTGTTATTTATTCTGGAGGAGGGGTTATTCAAGACAATGCTTCAGCTGAATTAACGGAGCTAGCTAAATTACTGAAATTTCCTATAACCAATACATTGATGGGTCTCGGAGCCTTTCCAGGCTCAGATCCTCAATTCTTGGGCATGCTTGGAATGCATGGAACCTACGAAGCCAATATGGTCATGCATAATGCAGATTTAATTATTGCTGTTGGTGCAAGGTTTGATGATCGAATTACAAATGATCCAAAGCAATTTGCTTTGAAAGCTAAGAAAATTCATATTGATGTAGACCCAGCTTCTTTATCTAAAATTATTAACGTAGATGTTCCTGTTGTTGGCTCAGCTAAAGAATGCCTGTCAGCGTTGATTACTGAACTCAATAAACAAAAAATCGATACGAACAAGGTTGAACCTTGGCTTAAACAAATAAGCGAATGGCGGAATGAGCACGGATTAAACCACTCGATGTTAGACATAGTTCCAGATAACGGAAAAATCCTTCCTCAACAAGTTATTCAATCCCTGTATAAGGAAACTGAAGGAAAAGCTTTTATTACATCTGACGTAGGCCAACATCAGATGTTTGCTGCCCAATATTACTTTTTTGATAAACCTAGGCAATGGATTAATTCAGGAGGTTTAGGGACGATGGGATTTGGTTTGCCTTCCGCGATGGGAGTGCAATTTGCTTTTCCTGAAGATACAGTTGCATGTGTTACAGGAGAAGGAAGTATTCAAATGTGCATCCAAGAATTATCTACGTGCTTTCAATATGGGTTGCCCATAAAAATAATAAATTTAAACAATGCAGCTTTGGGAATGGTTAAACAATGGCAAGATATGCAATACGGAGGAAGACACTCTGCAAGTACTTATGAAAATTCATTGCCTAACTTTTGTGCTTTATCAGAGTCTTATGGTCATGTTGGTATAAAAGTAACCAAATTAGATGAATTAGAGTCTGCCATGAAAGAATGCATTTCCTTGAAAGATAAATTAGTTTTCCTAGATGTGGATGTAGATCCTGACGAGCACGTATACCCAATGCTAGAAGCAGGTAATGCAATGGATTTCATGCACTTGAGCAAAGATAAAAAGACTTGGTAATGAAAAGAGTTATAGCATTATTGATGGAAAACCAACCTGGAGCCCTTTCAAGGGTAGTGGGCTTGTTTTCTCAACGTGGATATAACATTGAGACTCTGATAGTGGCACCAACAAGTGACCCCACTCTATCCAGACTAACCATGACTACCAATGGAGATGAGAAGGTTGTGCAACAAATAACTAAACAATTAGATAAATTGATAGATGTTGTAACTGTTTCTGACCTCGGTGAATCAGATTTTGTTGAAAGAGAGTTAATGCTAGTTAAGTTCAACAAAAATTCTATAGCCAGTGATGAAATAGAAAAATTTGAGGGCAAAGTTGTGTTTGAAGATAACGAAATCATTAACTTACAATTTGTAGGAGAGCCTGATAAGTTAGATAAGCTAGTGGAAACTTTAAATACAAAAGAACCTCTAGAAATAGTAAGAAGTGGATCTTCAGGGATATCCTCAAATTCGAAGACATTGACTATATAAATAAAGGAGAAAAGGCATGCAAGTTTATTACGATAAGGACGCCGATCTAGACATTATAAAGAACAAGAAAGTTGTGATCGTTGGTTATGGCTCACAAGGGCATGCTCATGCTAACAATCTAAAAGATTCAGGTGGCAATGTAACGGTCGCTTTAAGAAAAGATTCAACTTCATGGGAAAAAGCAGAATCAGCTGGACTGCAAGTCCAAGAAGTTACAGAAGCAGTTAAAGATGCAGATATGGTCATGATATTAATGCCTGATGAACTGCAATCTGCAACTTACAAATCAGAAATTGAACAAAACATCAAAGAAGGAGCGGTCTTAGCTTTTGCTCATGGATTCAACATTCATTTTGACATGATCTCTCCTAGAGAAGATCTAGATGTCATTATGGTTGCTCCAAAAGGACCAGGTCATACGGTTAGATCGCAGTACGAGATTGGGGCAGGTGTTCCTTGCTTGCTTGCAATACATAAGGATGTATCCGGTAATGCTAAAGATATTGGTCTATCTTACGCTTCTGCAATAGGGTCAGGACGAGCAGGTATTATTGAAACTAATTTTAAAGATGAAACAGAAACCGATCTTTTTGGTGAGCAAGCAGTTCTCTGCGGCGGTTTAACTCAATTGATCCAGAACGGCTATGAAGTTTTGGTAGAAGATGGTTACCCGCCAGAAATGGCCTACTTCGAGTGTTTGCATGAGGTTAAACTAATTGTTGATTTGATTTATGAAGGTGGTTTAGAGAATATGAGATACAGCATTTCTAATACTGCTGAATTCGGTGATTACGTTAGCGGGCCTAAAGTCGTTAATTCTGATGCTAAAGAAGAAATGAGAGCAATCTTAAGGCGAATCCAGTCAGGAGAATTTGCAAATGAATTCATGTCTGATTGCAGAGAAAGTAATGATGGAAAAGGGGGGCCAAGGATGAAAGAGTATCGCCAAAAAACTTCCGAGCATTCTATTGAAAAAGTAGGATCTGAATTACGAGCCATGATGCCTTGGATCGCACAAAATAAAATAGTTGATAAGGCTAAAAATTAAAAATGTCTAACGACCCTCAAGAAAGCTTAGATCTCTTCGATGAGCACGAAGAGATTGTTTCTGAGGATGGAAAGGAAGTAAAAAGAAAAGGTATTTTTCTTTTACCTAACCTTTTAACCACGGCTGCTCTTTTTTCTGGTTTCTTTTCTATAGTTTCAGCTATAAACGGAAATTTTGTATACGCAGGCATGGCTATATTTGCTGCACAGATGTTAGATGGATTGGATGGAAGAGTAGCAAGACTAACAAACTCCCAAAGCCTCTTTGGAGCTCAGTACGACAGCTTAAGTGATGTTATTTCCTTTGGTTTAGCACCTGCTTTAATTGTTTTTCTTTGGGGTTTTAATTCCATTGGTCAGGCGGGATGGATAATTTCTTTCTTATACGTAGCTGCAGCTGCTTTACGATTAGCTAGATTTAATACTTATATAGGTTCGGAGGATTCCTTTTTTAAAGGACTTCCTAGTCCAATAGCAGGGGCAATGGTTGTTTATTTTGTTTGGGCAATGAGCTCTTATGGTATTCAAGGTGAGGAAGTAGGTAAGACCTTGGCTGTTTCCACAGCGCTTTTAACGGCAACTGTCTCCTTGTTGATGGTAGTTAATATTCCTTATTACAGTTTTAAAGAGATAGATATGAAGAAAAGAGTTCCATTTTTCAGTATGCTCTTCGTCATCTTTATATTTGCTTTAATTGCAATTGACCCGCCAATAGTTTTAGCCTCTTGCGCTTTTGCCTATATTTTATCGGGGCCTTTAATCACGATTGCAAAGGCCATAAGAAAGTAGCTTATTTATTTTTACGAGATTCTTTAAATTGTTGTAAGATGCTCGCTCCACGCAAGTGGGTCTGTAGCTCAGCTTGGTTAGAGCGCACCCCTGATAAGGGTGAGGTCGGAAGTTCAAGTCTTCCCAGACCCACCAGTTTTCAATATAAGTTCTTGGTTTATTAACCAATATCAATTCCTTTTAATTTCTTAAGTTTAAAATAATTTTTTTAACCTTTGGGGATTTAGTAATGGCATACAAGAGTATTTTGGTAGCTATAGACTTAAGTAAAGAATCACAACAAATTATCTCTAAAGCTAAAGAGACAGCTGATACTTACGGAGCTAAGCTATATTTAATTTCAGCAATTGAACCTCTTCTTCAAGTTCATGGAGATGTTTTATCAACTCATGGAGCTTATGGGGCCATAGACAATGACGCTAAGGAAGAGGCGGAAAAAAGATTAATGACTATATGTAAAGATATAGGCATCTCAAGCAAGAATTGTTTTGTAACAATAGGCAATCCAGCCAACGAGATTAAACAAAGAGCATTTGAGTTAAAGTCTGATTTGATAGTAATAGGGACACACGGAAGAAAAGGAATCAAAAAACTGTTGCTTGGCTCTACCGCTAATAGTGTATTGAACGGAACGAAGACTGACGTTCAGGTAATAAAGATAAATTAGCTTCCAGCTTAAAAAACCCCCTTAAGTTCTCTTTTGTTGAGATAAATCAATTCTCATTTAACAAAATTATTCATGATAGCTCTCTAAGTTAAGGAGTCTTATGTCAGAGATAGAATTGCTAGCCTCTTCAGTATCAGGAGCCTTGATAGTGCTAAGTGGAGCAGGATACGCACTTCTTTTTGCTTCCTCAAAGGTTTTTAATAAGAGATCTTTCCTAAATCTTGCATACTGTTGTTACTTTATCTTACTGATATCAGCTTATATTCTAGTTTTATCTCTTGATCTCACTGGATTATGGAGTTTCTTAATATTCATCATGCTTATAGGTTATTGGTATGGGCCAAAATTTATTTGGAACTTAACAGTAAGAACTCATCTTCAAGAGGCTAATCATGAATAAAGAAGTGAAATGGATGTCTGAATCCTTATGGAAGAAGATTGCTATATGGGTAACTTCATTGATGTTATTGATATTGGTAGCTCTAACTTTCGATACTGTTTCTCAGATCACAGAAGGAACATCAAGAGTGCCTGACTATTCAGTGATAAATAATAAGATATTTTATGAATATGATAAGAAGAGAGACATCCTAGCACCTGTAATTGGAGAATTATCACCTCTATTTGGGAAAGAATTAGATAAATCTGAAGCAAAAGAGTTAGTAAATCTTGGCAAACTCACAATTCAGGCAAAGAACTGTATGAATTGCCACACAATTTTGGGAAATGGAGCCTACTATGCGCCTGACTTAACCAAAGCTTGGTTGGACAAAGGTTGGGGTTCTGAATCAGTTAGAGAAACATTAATGTTATCTTTTTTGCTTGATCCTGAAACAAACGCAAGATCTTTTGGAACAAATAGAAAAATGCCTAATCTTGGAATGTCTGAAGAAGAGGCGAGAGGCGTAATAGCTTATCTTAAATGGATGTCATCAATTGACACAAATGGTTTCCCTGCCCATTTCGAATCAATTGAACAAGACAAGGAAAGCAAATGAAGACTCCTTCGGTTATTAAAGGTTTAAGGCTTGGTCAACAGATAGCAATTAAATATTTCTTTGCTGCAATGATTCTATTTTGTGCTCAAATGATTTTTGGACTAATAGCTGGCTTACAATTTATTTTACCTGAATTTCTTTATCAAATTTTAGACTTTAATGTGACCAGGATGGTCCATATAAACGCCATGATTATTTGGCTCTTGTTCGGATTCATGGGCTCCGTTTACTGGTTAGTTGAAGATGAAGCTGGCTCAGATTTAGTTGGTTATAAGTTAGGAAACATAGGTTTCTGGGTCTTGTTAATAGCAGTAATTGTTGTTGTTCTTGTTTATTTAATTGTCCAAGTAGGTCCAGGCACAGAATCAAGTCTTTGGTTCATAAATGAAGGAAGAGAATATATAGAGGCACCGAGATGGGCAGATATAGGGATAGTAGCGGTAATGCTAATTTTCTTTTACAACATTGCAGCAACTTTTTCAAAAGGGAAGTGGAGCGGTATTTCTGGAGTTTTAGTTTTAGATCTTCTGGCTTTAGCAGGAGTATATCTAGCAGGAATGTTTTACTCAACCAACATCTCAATAGACCAGTTTTGGTGGTGGTGGGTCGTGCATTTATGGGTAGAAGCGACTTGGGAGGTACTCGTTGCTTGTATTATGGCTTGGGGGCTCATTCAAACTATTGGAGCTAGCAGAAAGATAGTTACCACTTGGCTGTATGTAGAAGTTGCATTGATGTTTGGGTCAGGAATATTAGGTTTGGGGCACCATTACTTTTGGATTGGAACCCCAGAATATTGGTTAACAGTAGGTGGATTCTTTTCTGCTTTAGAGCCTATTCCACTTGTAGCTATGTTAGTTCATGCTGTGTACGATGCAGGAACAAAAAATCTAAAAGTTTCTAATCATCCTGCATTCGCTTGGTTTATAGCCCATGTATTTGGAAATTTCTTAGGAGCAGGTGTTTGGGGTTTCTTTCAAACACTACCTCAAATAAATCTTTATACGCACGGCACACAATGGTCAGCTTCTCATGGTCATCTGGCCTTCTTCGGAGCATACGTTACCATCAATGTAGCTATGTTTTATATGGCAGTTCAGAAGCTAAGAGGAAATATAGCTATGGGGTCCGGTTTACTTAATAAATATAGATGGAAAACTTCTTTAATATTGTTAAACGTGGGAGCTCTAGGTATGACAGTGGCACTTTTAATAGCAGGTTACGAACAGGCTTTCATTGAAAGAGCAGTTGGAGGGTCTACTTGGAGTGGATATTTTTCTGCGCAAAGAGATTCTACTTTTATAGCTTCAATGCATTGGAGAATGTTATTTGGTATTTTAATGACAGTAGGAACTTTTTTCTTGGCATGGGATTTATTGACTATAGGAAAAAAGAACAAAAACCCAGTTTTTGAAACGACTTAAAGAATTATGAAAAGAATTACATCCATTTTGTTTTCATTTTTAATTTTTTCTTCTTATTTACATACCGAAATTCCAGATCAATGGGTTTTGTGTTCCTCATGCCATGGATCTTCGGGAGAAGGAGGCTCCGGACCTAAGTTACAGGGTAAAAGTTTTAACGAAATTAAGTCTGATCTTGAGGGTTATAGGAGTGGAAAAATAAAAGGCCCTCAAAGCTTTTTAATGTTTGCCATGGTTGGCAATCTAGATGAACAAGATATTGAGGCTTTAGCTAAATACGTAGAAACTTTGTAATCCCTTAAAACACGAGAATTCACACTCCACTGCTGTAAAATTATTTTATTTCTTACGAAAGGAGCATTGCTCCTTTCTGGCGATGATGAGGCAGGAAGTTCAAGTCTTCCCAGATCCACCATCTTTATAGCTGGACTTCCATTGATTTAAAGGCTTTTCAGCCAAATCCCGTTTCAGCGATTAAGAAGGTTTAAGCAGATTAAGACCGTTTTGTGGTGCACAAAGGGGTGGGCTCTTGTAAAGTTTAAGCTTTAATAAGAAGCGGGGAATAGTCGGGGAAGGATATTCCATTCTCTAGAAAAGGGCATTACTATAGACCTTGTAAGGCATAGCACTCCTCTCTGATAAGGGTGAGGTCGGTAGTTCAAGTCTTCCCGGACCCACCATCTAATATATACTCCTGTTTGCTTATGAAAGATAAAGAGTATTTTTTAAAAGAATTACGCAGCAGAGGCTATGATAATCCTAAATTATCTGATTTAAGCGAGATAACTCTTAAGGAAATTCTTAAGAATGAAGAATCTTTTTATATCAGGAATTCAGGCTAGCATGCTAAAAAAAACATTAATTTCTACTTTTATATTTTTTCTATCTTTTCAATCTTTAACTGAAGTTAAAGAATTGACTATCTTGCATACCAATGATTTGCATGCACATCTTTTTCCTAGAATAGCGCCTTGGATAAGTGAATCAAGAAAGATAGGAGGATTTGCTAATTTAGCTACGCTGGTAAAACAAGAGAAGCAGTTAAATTCAAGTGCCATTCTTATCGATGCAGGAGATTATTTCTCTGGCCCTTATGTAAGCACTCTAACTGAAGGGGAAGCGGTAATTAAATCAATGAACTACTTAGGAATTGATGCCGCTTGTATAGGCAATCACGAATTCGATCATGGTTGGGACAATATGCTTGAACAAATTAAAGAAGCTAAATTTCCAATTCTAAATGGAAACATCTTTTATGAAGGGACAGACAAGTTGGTTTGGGATAATCCATACATAATTTTAGAAAGAGAAGGGTTAAGAATCGGAATAATCGGACTTCATGGAAAATTTGCTTTTTACGATACCACCAATGTAAAAATGACAGAAGGTATTGAAGCTAGGGATGAAGAAAAGTTTTTAAAACAATACATCAAAGAACTAGAACCTATCACAGATCTCATAATACTTAGCGTTCATCAAGGAATGCCGGCAAGGCAATCTACTATTGGGTTAACTGATGTAGAAAGAAATCTTTATAAAGATATTCTTCTTGCTCAGAACGTTCCTGGGATAGATGTTATTGTAACTGGGCATGCACATCAGGGAACAGACAGGGCTCTAGTTTCTAATGGAACAATTATTGTTTCAACTAATGCGACTTCAACAGAACTTGGAAAGCTACAAATACAATACGATACAGATAAGAAAAGAATAGTTTCGCATTCAAATCAATTGATAACAATTTATGATGATGAAGTAGAGGACGATACTGACATGCTCAGGGAAATTACGTATTGGCAGCAAGAGGTAGATAAAATAGCTTCAGTTCCTATAGCCTCCTCAACAAAAAAACTAGTTAGAGCATACGGAAAGGAATCAAATATGGGTAATTTATTTACGGACGCCATTGCTGCCTTTGATGAAAGAATAGATATAGCTGTTATGAATAGTGGCGGTCTTAGGCAAGACATTGATGCAGGTGTGATCTCAAAAGGGGATTTAATTTCTGCTTTTCCTTTCCCTAACACCATAGTGATGACAAAACTTAAAGGATCCCAGCTAAAACAAATCTTTGATCATGCTGCTGGCATGACAAACGGAATATTACAGGTATCGAAAAATGCAAAATATTCGTTTAGCCCAAGAAACGAAGTTCTTGAAATCTGGATCAAAGGTGAATTGATAAATGATGATCAAGTTTACTGGGTAGCTGCTCCGAATTTTGTTACTCAAGGAGGAGATGGATATTTAGAATTTCAGAATTCAATAGAATATATTGATAGCGGCGTTCTGATAATAGATGAAGTCGAGAGTTTTCTAAAAGAGAAGAAGTTGTATGAACCCAAACATGAGGGAAGGGTGTTAGTAATAGAATAAAGGAGTTGGATGTGGAATTTGATGAAGTCGTATTAGGAAGAAGAAGTATTAGGGGTTATAAGCAGGAACCTGTTCCTAGAGAAGTTATAGAGGAAGTTCTTGAGCTTGCTGTCAGAGCTCCGTCTTCTATGAACACTCAACCTTGGCACCTATATGTAGTGACGGGTGATGTTTTAGACAACATAAGAAAAGGAAATACCGAAAGGAATATTTCAGGAGTGCCACCATCAAGAGAAATAAAAGCCCCTAACAAAGGCTATGAAGGACTTCATAGAGAAAGACAAATTGAGATTGCTGTTCAATTATTCCAAAAGATGGGCATAGAGAGGGATGATAAGGAAGGAAGGCAAGATTGGGTGCTTCGAGGATTCAGACAGTTTGATGCCCCTTTTTGCGTTGTGGTTACTTTTGATAAAGAGTTACTTGATGATGACATTTCTAAATTTGATTGCGGAGGAATAGTTAATGCTTTGGTAAACGCAGGTTGGTCTAAAGGCTTGGGTGCTGTTATTAATAGTCAGGGAATAATGCAATCGCCTGTTGTTAGAGAATACGCTGGCATTCCAGATGATCAAGTAATAATGATTTGTGTGGCCATGGGTTATCCCGACGAAAGTTTTCCTGCCAATGAAGTTGTTTCTAATCGCAGACCTATTTCAGAGGTTGCGACATTTGTAGGTTTCGAAGAATAGATAGTTTGATATATTAGTTATAAAGGAGTTTACGATGAGAAAATTATTATTGATTGCCGCACTTTGGCTTGGTTCTTTAAATATTCTTTCTGATTACTCAGCAAACCAGCCTACTGATTTAATTAATATCAATGGAGTATCAATAGCCTATACAACTGCCGGTGAAGAAGGAAACCCTTCTGTGTTGATGATTATGGGTCTTATGGCTTCACATAAGGTTTGGGGAGAAGAAATAGTAAATGAGTTAGTCAATTCAGGTTACAGAGTCATCCTTTTTGATAATAGAGATACAGGAGAATCTGAAAACTTAGATCGATTAGGTAAGCCGAATCTATATTGGAAATTCTTTATGTCTTATTTAGGTGTTGATTTTAGCTCTCCATATACTCTTTCCGACATGGCTTTAGATGGAATAGGTGTTTTAGATCATTTAGGAATAGAAAGGGCACACATTGTAGGTGCTTCGATGGGTGGAATGATTGCTCAAACCATTGCTTCAGAATTTCCTAAAAGAACTAAGAGCTTAGTTTCGATTATGTCTACAACAGGAGCCCCTCACCTTTCTCAAATGTCAGAAAGGAACGAACAAAACTTTAATAATGCTGGAGATTGGGACAAAGATGCAGCTCATTCGTACGGGTTTTACCCTGAAGCGATGCCAAGACAGTTAACAGCTATCATTAAAGCCGGAGATAGATCAGAACAAGTTGGCTCTATAAAGGTTTCTACTTTAGTCCAACATGGAGTTAACGACACATTACTTCCTCCAGATCATGGAGAACACACAGCAGAACTGATAAGTAATTCTAAGTTAAAAATTTATGAAGATATGGGCCACAATCTCCCTCCTGAAGTATTGCCTTTCGTTATAGAAGATATGGTTAATTTCTTTAAAGAAAACGGGTAATGTCTGAAAATTTAGCTAGAAAGAGATGTGTAGTAGTTATGTACGATACTTTGTGTCGTCATTTTCTTCCAAATTATGGGAATGAATGGGTCATTGCTCCTAATTTTGAGCGATTAGCTAAACGATCAATTCAATTTGAAAACTTTTATGTCGGCTCTATGCCTTGCATGCCGGCAAGAAGAGAAATGCATACCGGAAGATATAATTTTTTGCATCGATCGTGGGGCCCTTTAGAGCCTTTCGATGATTCTATGCCATCCATTCTTCATGACAATGGTGTTCATTCACATAAAGTGACAGATCATCTACATTATTGGGAAGATGGTGGTGCAACTTATCATCAGAGGTACACCACTTTTGATTTAGTAAGAGGTCAAGAAGGAGATAAGTGGAAGGGCGATGTAGAAAAACTTAGAGATCCAAATTACGGAGCGGATAGATGGTCTGAACTTCAAAGATTAAACAATCAGAAGCAAGACAACATCAATAGAGATTATATGGATAAAGTTGAACTGCAACCTCAGTACAAAACTTTTGATCTAGGCCTTGAATTCATAAATAGAAATAAAGATGTAGATAAATGGTTTCTTCAGATTGAGACTTTTGATCCCCATGAACCTTTCTTTACTCAAGAAGAATTCCAAAAGCTATATCCTCACGAGTACGACGGACCTCCTTTTGATTGGCCTCCGTATCGTGAAGTTAGAGAAGACGATCAAACAGTAGAACATATCCGATACATGTACGCGTCTCTTATAACATTCTGCGATCAGCAACTTGGAAGAGTTTTAGATGCATTTGATGAACACGATTTGTGGAAAGATACAATGCTATTGGTTAATACGGATCATGGATTATTAATGGGAGAACATGATTGGTGGGCTAAAGTTGTTACCCCATTCTTTCAAGAGATCGCTCATATACCTTTTTGGGCATACGATCCTCGCAATTCAAATGAAATTAATAAAAAAAGTAATGCGTTAGCTCAAACAATAGATCTAGGGCCCACTATTTTGGATTATTTTGATATCCCTTTAACTGAAGATATGCAAGGAAAGACAATTTTTGATTTTATTGAAGACGATAAAGAAATTCGTAAAGCTTCTTTGTATGGAGTGATGGGAGGGCAAGTTAATGTAACAGACGGTCAGTACGTATATATGAGGGCTACAACAACAGAAGATAACAAACCTCTTTATGATTACACTCTAATGCCAACCCACATGAAAAATAGATTTTCTCCAAGAGAATTACAGGAATGGGAGAAAGTAGAAGGGTTTAGCTTTATGAAAGGCTGTAAAGTTATGCAGATCCCTACAAGATCCTTTCCTATCTTTTCTGCAAAAGATAACCCTCTAGGGAGAGGTAGAACAGCAACCTTATTGTTCGACGTCAAGAATGATCCAGGTCAAACCAAGCCTTTAAATGATGTGAATATAGAAAAACGGATGATTGAGTTGATGATCAGAGAAATGGCAAGGAATGAATGTCCTTCAGAGCAATACATCCGCTTAGGTTTGCCAGAGCCTAAAAGACTAGGCAAAGGACATGGAGACGAGATGATAGATATGCCTTCTAACAAAGAGATTGAAGGCTCATGTGTGTTAGATAAAGCACAAGGCATCGAAGCTGCTGAGCACGGAGCGGAAGGTTTCCCAAAAATGCCTTTTAAGGACATATTCTGGGAAGGGGAAAAGACCTTAAGATCAACAGTTTTCCCAGATAATTTAAAATTAAGACCAGGTTATTTAATAAGCCAGTCAGAAAAATCTGAAGAATAGACCTACCCATTAGCTTTTTTGGTCTAAAATAAGAATATATGGAATCATTTAATAAGCATTTTAAAGATTGGTATTTAGTTCTGTATGGACTTTTGTTTTGGGGAAGTATATTTGGTGCATGCCTATTTTATGTTTTAGGAATAAGCCTTCTTATTTCTTCTATAGGTTATTTATTAGGCTTTCTTTTCGGCTTATTAGCACAAAGTAAGGGGTGGGGATGGATAACTTAGATACAAGTGTTAAAGATCTATCTATAGAAGCTGAAAGAAAATTAGCTCGAACTTTCATGGGAAGAATCGAATGGGAGATGATTCTTATTGGTCTTGGGCAATTTATTGTATGGCTCGTGACTTGGGTTTTAGTTATACAAGGATTAATTCCTTTATGGCTTGGAAGTATTCTAGTGATCTTATCTACGTGTTGTGCTTATTTGCCTTCTCACGCAGGCCAACATGGTCATTTATCTGGAGGAAAGAAAAATTTAAAATGGTTAGATACTTTAGTTAGCCATATAACTTTAATCCCTCTTTCGCAATCTCATGACATTTTAAAAGCTACCCACTTAAAGCATCATGCTCATACCAATGACCCTGACAGAGATCCCGACCATTTTCATACTCACGTTAATAATTGGTTTGAATGTGTTAAAAATATAAATGATCAATATAGTCCTAATGGAAGAATAGTTGGAATTATTGAAAAACTTTCAGAAGAAGATCCTAAATTTTCGGAAACTTTAGAAAAAGGTTCTGCTGTAACTCTTATATATTACGTAGCGAATATAGTGTTAGCTATATTTTTCCCGTTGGAAACATTATTACTTTGGTGGATACCTAAGCGAATCGCAACTTGTTATTTGGGAATTGTATTTTCTTACCATCCTCATGCGGGGCTAGAACCAGGCAGGTATAAAGACACCAGGTTCTGGACAAATAAAATACCAAGATTTTTTAATCATTCAATGCAAATCCATACCATGCATCATATGTATCCACGCATCTGCCATTATGATGAACCGAAAGCCATTGAAGCCTTAAAACCATATATGATAGAAAGGGGAATGCCGGGGGCAGAATATATCCCTGAAAGAATAACTTGGAATCCATTAACATACATAAAAGGAGCTAATCGTGAATGATAAAGAGAGAATAGAACAAGGCGTACAGTTGTATTTCGATAGCATGTACGAATCTAGTGCCGAGAAGGTTCGCCAAGCATTTTATGAAAATGCAATGATAGCTGGCTATATGGATACTGGTTTAGCAGAAATGACAGTAGATCAATTCGCTAATTTTGTTGAAAGCCAACAACCTTCTCCAAAAGAAAACGGAGAAGAGATCCTGTTAGAGATTGTCTCTTGTGAAATAGCAGGTGAAACTGCTTGCGTTAGAGTTAGAGACGGTTATATCGGCCATGTCTTCTTAGACACTCTATCCTTTCTAAAAAAAGACGAAGAATGGAGAATTTATAATAAATTATTCCATATAGAATCTTAGAGTTACTGCCATGAGCTTAAAAATTGTTAGATTATCTGCTGCTTTAGGGGCAGAAGTAACCAATATCAATTTAGCGAAGGTGTCTGATGCTGATGTGGAAGAGATTAAAACGCTTTTAAATGAGCATAAGGTTATTTTTTTCCCAGGACAGAAAATCAGCATGGATGACCACGTTGATTTTGGTGCTAAGTTTGGTGAGCTGGAAGGGCATCCTAATTTAAAAAAGAATAATTCAGTTAGTAATCCAAAAGTTTTTCAATTAGTTGCTTCTGAAGGCGGAATAGCCGATGAATGGCATACCGATATTACCTTTCAAGATTCACCTGCACTTATGTCTGTACTTCACATGGTTAAGTGTCCTGAAATAGGAGGTGACACAATGTGGAGTAGTCTAACCGCAGCCTACGACGCTCTTTCTGATCCACTAAAAGATCTTTGCGAAGGCTTGACGGCTCTTCATGATGCCAAGCCGCATGGTAGGCCTGAAAAAACAGCTATTCACCCAGTCGTAAGACAACATCCAGAAACAGGAAAGAAAATTCTGTACGTTAATGAACATTTCACAAGGAGAATTGTTGAAATGAGCATGGACGAGAGTGATATGCTGTTATCTTATTTAACCAAATGGGTTACTAGACCAGAATTTACAGTTAGGTATAACTGGACAGAAGGTACCATAGGTATGTGGGACAATAGATCTACTCAACATTATGTCGTTAATGATTTTAAAGAAGAAAGAATTATCCAAAGGGTAACTATTATGGGCGATGTGGTTGAAGCTTCATCTAATCCCAGATGGAAGCCTGCTCTTAGAGAGGGGCTTTCGGCCGTCACAACTCATGACAAGCAGTTAATCACCCACCTGAAAGAAAAAAGCTAATCTTAAATTTTTATTTCAAGCTCTATTACTGGGTTTTGCTTGGGCGCGGTTAGTGCATTTAGTACTTCGAATTGAAGATTTAAATTCTTTAATTTGTCTAAAGTCTTTATGTTTAGTTCCACTGATCCATTTTTAGGAACCACAATAAAGTCATCACTATCAACAAAATTTACTTCTGATAAGTTCTTTAGAACCATGTTTGAAGAAGAATTATTGGATATTCCTACTTTAAGTATTCTCGTTCCTTTTCTGTAACCATCTGAGTTAGCACTCAATATAGATTCCAATAAAGGCATCAGGTCATCGCTTTTACCTATTAGCTTATCTTTATAGACAACAACGGTTCTTCTATCGAATAAAGCTTCTCTTATAGATTCTTCGGTTCTTCTTTTAGCAAATATCAATGTAACGGGTCTATGTTCATTTTTATAAGCGTCGTAGTCCCATTCTATTAAGTTATGAACATCAGATGTTCCTATAAGCGCTAAGTTATTATCTAGAGCTATTTGGAATGCCTCTTCTGAGTACGTATCAGTATTCACTATTTCTATGCCGTGCATTAGATCTTTAGTTACGAAATCTTTATGCATATCAGAGAGTCTGGCTACGCCATCTGGAGCTTGGGAACCCCACATAGGGTGATTCCAAAAAACGAACGCTCCTTGTTTTTTAGCTTCTAATAAAGCATCAATAGCTGGCCAAAGATTACCAAGTGCATACTTCTCAATTACCAACATTTCATCTTCACTTAGGTTCTTCTCTTTAGCTCTTTCATCAATAAGCCCCTTCGCTTCAGGAAGACGGTCTTTGTTCATATTGAAAAGTTTATTAGCGTCTTCAATAAAAACTGCATTCATGTGCCCAGGAGGCATTTCTCTGGTTATTTCCGAACCCGATATAACAATAAGATCAGTTCCTTCGGATGCCTTCTTGGCTTCTAAGTAGGCGGCGTTTCTATCTTCATTAGGTATGAAATTAGTATGCGGCTGGTATTCAAGATGTTCTGTGATCGCCAAAACATCAATAGTATCTTTCTCTGCTTCAGATACCCTAATATTAGGCCACACATGCCCGTCAGAAAAAACTGAATGCGTGTGTAAATCGGATGAGATAGTTAAATATTCCTTCGTGTCAGGAAAAGAAATAGATCTATCGGGGCCCGATGCATAGCCTCCAACGCTACCATGAGCGTAAATAAAATTAGAGGAGAGCAGTAGGATTAGAAGTGGGAGAAGATTTCTTAAGAATAAAAACATTTTTATCTCCTTACAAAATTTGCAATACTCATAGCTGTCTCGTCGCTAACTTCAGGGCAACCCAAAAACATCTCTGTACCATGAATCGTGCCCATTACTTGTCTGCACTGTGCTTCTACGTCTGCTTCTCTTAATAGACGGTAGAAGTTAACTCCTTCATCCCTTAAAGGGTCGCATTCATTAACAATGATGTAAGTCCTAGGTAAGCCTTTTACGTCATCTACGCTACAAAACCCTGGCCAAGCTAAGGGGTTCTTTTTATTAAACTCTTCTATGCCATAAACAATAGCACCGTGAGAAACACCTGAAGAACTATGCAAAGAAATAAAAATTCCTTCATTTTCAACAGAAGAAGGATTCTCTGGAAGAGGCCAAACTCCGGCGATATAAGGGCATATTGGGTACATTCCTGTGATCAAATTTAGCAGCCCTTCTTGTTTAAGTCTTAGAGTGGTTGCGATGGTTAGATTTCCTCCACCACTTTCACCCGCTATGACTATTTTTTCGGGATTTATATTTAAGTCGCCACTATTCGCATGAACCCATTTTATGCCTGACACACAATCGTTTAACCCAGCAGGATAAGGTGCAACTTCTTCAGCAGAAGACGCCCAACGAGCATTTCTAAAGTCGACCATCGCAACGGCCACATTTTGTCTTGCTATGCATCTTCCCCAGGCTTGGTATAGTTCATCGAAGCAAGAAGACATTTCCATCCCCCCTCCGTGAATGTAATAAACACAAGGAAGAATCTCGTCAGTGTCCGGTCTTATGTATTGAATTTTAATGGTATTACCATCGGGTTCAGATATAAATTCCTTTGTAACGGTGTTAAGTCCTTCTCTAGGTATTACATCTTTATAATGGGGTGCATTATTTATTTGATGCATTATTTCTTTACCCATCAGAGCTTCTTCAGTTTCCTCAAAAGCCATCATCTCTTCTCTAGTGGCGTGTTCGGTCATAACTGAATCTACTTCTAGAAGACCGAAGACGTCTTTGATTCTTTTATCTATTCTTGGATCTTCTGATATTTTGTTTGCCATAATTATTTTCCTTTAAATACAGGTTCTTTTTTCTCTACAAAAGCTTTGGTAGCATTCCTATGATCTTCCGTTTGCCCACAATGTATATGATGCGTTGCTTCCAAGTCCAAGCAATCATCAACTTCACCATTCATAGCTCTATTTAGGTTTTCTTTCATGTATCGATAAGCTACCGCAGGACCATTAGCTAGTCTGTTAGCTATCTCCATTGTTTTATCCATCAATTCTTCGGGTTCACAAATCCAGTTTGCTAGCCCTAAATCTAAAGCTTCTTCAGCTGAAACCCTATCTGACAACATATACAACTCCCTAGCTTTGGCTGAACCTATTAGTTGGGTCATAAAATAACTTCCACCATAGTCTCCAGAAAAACCTACTCTCGCAAAAGCAGTTGTCATGATTGCAGCTTTTGACATTACCCTCAAATCACATGCTAGCGCATAAGAAAGACCTGCTCCTGCAGCTGCTCCCGGTAAAGCCGCTATGGTAGGTTTAGGCATCTTAAATAATTTCCCAGAAGTGGCTCTTTGATGAACTCTTTGTCTGTGTATCGCCGCATCAATGGTATTTTGACCTACTGTCCCATCTCCTGAAGAAGCCATACCTTTTACATCCCCCCCAGCACAGAAACCTTTCCCAGCTCCTGTTAATACGACGCATCTGATTTCAGGGTCTACTTCAACTTCAGCCAGAATTCTCTGCATTGCTTCATTCATTTCACCTGACATTGCATTTCTTGCTTCAGGTCGATTCATAGTGAGTACAGCAATTCCATCGCCTTGCTCTAAAAGAAGATGTTCAGTACCAGTGTCTATTTTTTTCATAATTTTCCCCTGTTAAGTATCTTTGTTATTCTATAGCTAAATTATCTAAAAGATGGAAATAAACTTTAAGTTATTATAAGAACAATTAATTAGGAAATTATTATGATGGGTCAAATATTCAGTTATCTTAAGAAAAATATTTTAATAATAGGAATTGTGTTTAGTCTTGGTGCTTTCACAGGATACAAGGTATTGGAATCGATAGGCATGGCTGCTTTGATTGCCAATATTCCTATCCCTGAAGGCTCTATTGCCGATAAAGATGCTTTTATAAAAACCCTACCTGAAGGCAAAATGCTTGAACCGAAGGAGCTTGTTTCAGTTGATAGGAAGGCTAAAAATATTATTTTGTTAATTGCTGACGGCATGAGTATCAGTCAGGTTTCCTCATACAGGTTAATTAAAGGTGGTCCCAATGAAAGGTTAGCAGTTGATAAATTTCCTATATCTGGAATTGTTCTCACACACTCAGAAGATGCAGTAGTGACTGACTCTGCTTCTTCTGCTACCGCTTACAGTACGGGATTTAAAACTAACAACGGAGCACTTGGATTGGATAAAGACTTAAATGTTCTTGAAAATCTCACAGAGAAAGTCCATACGTATGGTTACGTTAGTTCGTTAATATCAACTTCTGAAATAACTCATGCCACTCCTGCAGCTTTTGCTTCACATGTAGATTTGAGGTGGAAGACAGATGAAATAAGTAAACAGATGATTGATTCAGACGTCATGACTATTTTAGGAGGAGGCAGACATTTCTTTTTACCTGAAGACATGGGTGGAAAAAGAGATGATGGTCTTAATCTATACGAACAGGTCGAATCAACTCAGACTTTGTTAACCCATAAAGATCAATTAAATGATGAGAGTTTAACTTCTTCAAAGAAAGTAATAGGGTTGTTTGCTGACGAGCATATAAGAGATATAGAAAAACCAGATAACCATCCTTCAGAGCCTTCAACTAAGGATATGCTAGATTTTGCTATTAAAAGATCAGAATCTTTCATGGAAGGCGGATGCAAAGGATCCTTTATTATGGTCGAAGGGTCTCAAGTTGATTGGGCGGGACATTCCAATAATATCGATTATCTAGTCAGGGAAATGCAAGACTTCGAAGAAGCTGTACAAATGGCTAAAAGCTATGCTGAACAAGATAATGAAACTTTGGTTATTGTAACTGCAGACCACGAAACGGGCGGGTTACTCATAGAGCCTTTCAAACCAACTCAGTACACAGCTCCTGAAGTTAAATTTTCTTTCAATACTGGCATTGGATATGGGTCTCATACAGGCGTACCGGTGCCTATCTATGCTTACGGACCTGGTTCTGAAAACTTTACTGGAACTATGGATAACACAGATGTTTATAGAGCGATGGTAGCTGCTTTGGATTTAAGCGTTGAGACTGGTTCCTGCGTAGGAGATTAGTCGCTAAAAATTCTATATGACTGATAAGGAATTATTGGAGCGAAGAACACTCTCAATGGGTTCTTCCCCTTTATTTTATAAAGACCCTGTCCATTTGGTTAAAGGAGAAGGAATCTGGTTGTACGACGATTCCAATAATAAATACATGGATTGTTACAACAATGTTCCTTGCGTTGGCCATTGCCATCCTCATGTAATCGAGGCTTTGCACAATCAAGCTAGTCTATTGAATACTCATAGTCGTTATCTGAGTAAAGTGGTTATTGATTATTCTGAAAGGCTAATGTCTTTACATGCCGATCCACTCTCAGTGTTGCAAATGGGGTGCAGTGGAACTGAAGCCATAGAAATAGCTATTAAGATGGCAAGACTTGCAACTGAAGGAAAAGGAATTATTTGCAGCAACGCTACTTACCATGGAAATAGTCATGAAACGATACGAATGACAATAGGACCCTTTGAACCTGATTTTAAACGCGTACCTTTTCCAGAAAAATTTAGACCTATTAAAGCTGGCTTGTCCGATGATGAACTTTGCGATTTGTATCTTAAAGAAATCAAAACCGCCATAAATGAATTCTCTGAGAACAACATCCCGCTAGCCGGTATGTTATTTTGTTCTATATTTGCAAATGAAGGGCTGCCTAATATTCCTTCAGGATTCATGAAAAAGGCAGCAACTCTGATTAGAGATGCTGGAGGAGTGGTTATCCTTGATGAAGTTCAGGCAGGATTTTGTAGAACCGGCAGCTGGTGGGGTTACGAAGTTAATGAGTGCGTTCCCGATATAGTAGCGATGGGCAAGCCAATGGGGTCAGGTTATCCATTGAGTGGAGTAGGGACGAGTCCTGAAATAGCCAAGATTTTTCATGAAAAGAGTTACTACTTCAATACCACGGCGTCTACACCATTACAGGCTGCGGTGGGGAATGCTGTTCTTGATGTGATTGAAGAAGAAGATTTACTCGGAAACGTTAATTCCGTTGGCGATTATTTAAAAGACAAAGTGCAAGACTTTACTGATAAATATGACATGGTTGGAGACGTCAGGGGGCGGGGTCTGTTTATAGCTATTGAATGCATTCAAGGAAATGGAAATAGTGAGCCCAATAAAGAGTTAGCAATTGAATTTGTGGAAAAGATGAAACAGAAAGGGTTCTTAATTTCTAACGCAGGACAGTTTAGAAATGTTTTGAAAATTAGACCTCCTTTGGTGTTTCAAAAAGAACACGCTGACTCACTTTGCGAAGTTCTAGAAGAAACCTTAGACGAATTTCATACCTAAATTATGATCGATGCAAAGGCTCTTACTGATCTAGCAAAAAAGGCATTAAAAGAATGGGACTTAGACGTTCAAAGCATCAACCTACATCTTCAAAGCGAAAACACAGTATTCAAAGTTGAAGGTAAAGATGGGAATGAATACGCTTTAAGGGTTCATAGAAAGGGATATCACGATCTAGAAGAATTAAATTCAGAGCATAACTGGACTTCGTGTTTATCAAATGCCGGCTTATCTGTCCCTGAAGCAGTACCAACTGCTAACGGAGAAGCTTACGCAACCGTTTTCTTCAATAACTTGGATGAATTTAGGTACGTAGGATTAGTTGAGTGGATGGAAGGCACTATATTAAATGACCTAATTTTAGAACTTAAAGAAAAGGAAGTTAGTGACTTGTATAACTCTTTAGGCAAGGTTATTGCGAAATTTCACCAAGCAACTATGAATTGGGAGGTACCCGAAGATTTTAAAAGACATTCTTTTGATATCGATGGATTTGTAGGCAGTGAACCCTTTTGGGGAAGGTTTTGGGAAGCTAAGAATGCTTCTGATGAAGAACGAGACAAGTTATCTTTGATAAGAAAGAATATAGAAAATAGCTTATCTAAACTTCCTAGGGACATAAGCTCTTTTGGTATGATTCATGCTGATATGCATTCGCAAAATGTATTGATTCAAGAAGATAAACTTTCTGTTATTGATTTTGATGATGCTGGCTTTGGTTGGTACGGATTTGATCTTGCAGTGGCTGTTTGGGATAGACTGGATTTCACAGCTACGGGCTGCCATTTTGATATAGCTTACGAGGCGCTGATAGAAGGATACTTGGAAGAGTGCCCAAACACGGAAGATATAATTAACACCATTCCAACATTTTTATTGATGCGCACCATGATGATTATTCGTTGGATTGAGGATAGACCAGAAGCTGGTTATGAATCTTTCATTCCTGTTTTAATTAAAGCTTCTATAGATCAAGCTAAGGATTTAGAATTGCTTAATTAAATTTATAAACGCTATTTGTAAAGGTAAAAGAAATGAGTCTTAAAACTGAAGAACCAATCCAGGAAATAGGAAAAAAATCCCAAGCTGTTAGAACTAAACTTATTGAAAGAACTTCAAAATGCGAAGAAGTAGCTCGTCGCGGACAAGCTGCGTTAGCCCAAGAAGTTGTTCAAACTGTTGATCTTCCACATCCAATTTACATTGACTCAGCTGAAGGACCTTACCTGACCGACTTAGATGGAAATCGTTATATTGATCTTACGGGAGGTTTCGGTCCAAATGTATTGGGCAATAAGCCCGAGCCAGTTGAAGCCGCGATTGGTCCGCAAATTGAAAAAGGATGGCATTATGGAATTCCAAATGGGCATCAAGCGCGACTAGCTGAGCTAATTAAAGAATCTTCAGTCGCGGTAGACGAGGTAATGTTTTGTAATTCTGGTAGTGAAGCAACTATGTTTGCATTCCGTGCAGCTCGAGCTGTGACTGGTAAAAGGAAGGTAGCTTTGTTTGATGGTTGTTACCATGGTGTTCATGATTACGCTTTGATGAGAGCTGATTTAAAGAGCGATCGTTCAAATCCAATTAACACAACACTTGGAGCAGGCATTCCTGAAGAGATTTCCAATGATCTAATGATGATGCTTCCTTATCGAGATTCAAATGCTTATGAATTAATTCGTAAACATAAAGATGACCTTGCGTTAGTTGTTATAGAGCCGGTGCAAAGTTCAAATCCTCGACTTGATAATCAGGAGTTTTTACAGGGTCTAAGGGATGTTTGCACAGAATGCGAAGTACTTTTGATGTTTGATGAAGTTATAACAGGCTTTAGGATTGAGTATGGTGGTTGCCAGCAATACTTTGACATTAAACCAGATCTAATTACGTATGGAAAAGCTGCAGGCGGAGGACTTCCGATTGGAGTTGTTGCCGGATCTAAAAAGGTAATGAATTCCTTTTCTGGAGCTGACAAAACACCAGCTATCTTTGCTGGAGGTACATTTAGTGGCAATCCTTTAACTATGGCAGGAGGTATTGGCATGCTTGAGTATCTTAAAGAGAATAAAGAGACTATTTATCCTTATTTGCATGAGCAAGGGGATAGAATGGCAAATGAGATCAACGAATTTTGTCGATCTAATAATGTTCCGGCTCAGATGATGAACGCTGGTTCAATGATGCACTTACTTTTTGGTAGTGAGACTATTGAGTCTTCTCGCGATATAGATCATAGCCACTATTCCTTGGAACAAGAGTTTTATCTACATTTACTTGGTCACAATGTGATTGTGCCAGGGATCCACCTTGCTTTTATTTCATTTGCCCACAAGCCTGAGATAATTGATCAAGTCATAGATGCTTTCAAGAAAACGTTCGAAGATCTTAGAGAAGACGGATATTTATAATTTAATTTGAAGCAATTACCGGAGATTATATGAAACACCCGCTAGAGCAGATAAGTGCAGACGAAATAAATATCGCAGTTGACCTATGTCGATCGCACAAAGGATTCGATGAGAACGCTTTGTTTGTAAATATTAGTTTGGTTGAACCCGAGAAAGAATTTGTTAGGAATTACAAGCAAGGCGGTGACTGTCCTAGGAATGTAAAAATTAGAGGGATAGACTCTAATGAAGATGGTGGTTTCGTAGCCATTGTTGATCTGAAAGCTAATAAGATTGATAGTCTGAATAGAGTTTCCGAGAAAGCTCAAGTGACTTATAACATGACTGAAATTCTTATGGCTCATGAGCTAACAAAGGCCAATACAAGTTACCAAGAGGCTCTGAAGAAAAGAGGCATAACTGATTTGGATATGGTTCAAATAGATCCTTGGCCGGCCGGAGGTATTGTTCATGAGAGCATTAAGCCAGGACACAGGGCACTTAAAACCGTATCTTTTTTAAGAGAAGATCAGACTGATAATGCTTATGCTAAACCAATTACTGGAGTAATCTCTCATGTAGATTTGACCCTACAGAAAGTTACTCATGTAGAAGACCATGGAGTGGTTGAAATGCCTAAAGCGCACGCTAGGTACGATGCCGATTCTCAATCCAAACTTAGAGATCAGCCCAAGAAGATAGACATCACCCAACCTGACGGACCAGGATTTGATGTAGAAGGAAATCTGATTAGTTGGGAAGGCTGGCAGGTTAGAGTTTCAGTTAGTCCTGATGAAGGTCCCGTACTTCATCAATTGTCTTTAGATGATAGACCAATACTTCATAGAGTAGCCCTTTCAGATATGGTTGTTCCCTATGGAACTGCTGATCCAATGCATAGTTGGAAGGCTGTACACGATGGTACTGAATACGGTTTTGGAACTTTGGTAAATTCTTTAACCTTGGGATGTGATTGTTTAGGAGAGATCCATTATTTAGATGCAAATATGCTTATGTTTGATGGTTCTGTTAATACTATTGAAAACGCTATATGTATTCATGAGGAAGATTATGGAATCCAGTGGAAACATACAGACATGAATATGCTTGGAGCCAATGAGGTTAGACGCTCAAGAAGGCTGGTTATAAGTTCAATTGCCACTATAGGTAATTATGATTATGGATTGTTTTGGTATTTGTATCTTGATGGAACTATTCAATGCGAAGTTAAATTGACAGGTATAGTTGGTATAAGCGCCTACGATGAGAGTAGACATAGAGAAGATCAAGATTTTCGTATTACAGATGAATTAGTTTCCCCTCTTCATCAGCACTTATTCTGTGTAAGGCTGGATTGGGATTTAGAAGGTGGGAGAAATCAATTATTCGAGTCCAATGTCGAGGCTTTACCTGTCAGTGATGAAAATCCTGACGGTATGCAACTAAGGGCTGTGTCTACGCATTTAAAAAAAGAAAGTGAAGCTAAAAGAGATGTCTCACCTTCTTCGAGTCGAGTTTGGAAAGTTATTAATGTTAATAAAACTAATTCTTTTGGAGTACCTGTAGGTTATAAGTTATTGCCGGGGAATACACCTGTCTTACTTGCTCATCCAGATTCACCTCCTGGTAAAAGGGCTTCTTTTTCAAAGCACAATTTATGGGCAACTCCTTTTCATGAAAATGAACAAGCTGCAGGTGGAGAATTTTCAGTTATGCATTCTGGAGAAGGTGGTCTTGATGACATTACTGCTTCAGATCGAGATATAAGTGAGTGCGATTTAGTAACTTGGCATACTTTTGGAGTAACACACACTCCTAGACCAGAAGATTGGCCTGTAATGCCAGTGGAGTATTGTGGTTTTCATTTAATACCAGTAGGTTTCTTTGAAAAGAACCCAACACTAAATTTACCTCCTTCTTGTAATTCTAAAAGCAACTCTAATAAATAGACTAATCCATTACTCTTGGACAGTTTGGTCTATTTAAAGCCTTGTAAGCATTAGAATTAATGTTTATTCTTTTGCTAAGGCTAAACTAAGTTAAGAAAGGGAACAACATGAAAAATAACAGGATCTGTCAAACTTTTGGAATAGAGTACCCTATATTTCTAGCAGGGATGGGAGGTGCTGCTTGTCCTGAACTTGCAGCTGCTGTATCTAATGCTGGTGGTTTAGGTGTTCTTGGAGCAGCAGCTTGTACCCCAAGTCAGATGAGAAGATGGATTAAAGAAACTAGAGAGTTAACCGACAAACCTTTTGGAATAGATACTTTGCTTCCAATGTCTGTGAGAGGTGGAGGCAATTTAAAACAAAATGACGGTAAAGATCCTGCAAAACTTTTGGTGCAATATCAAAATATGGCTAAAGAATTTATGAATGAACATGGCTTAAAAATGGTTGAGCATGATCGTCAACCTGAAGAAGATGACAATTTAGCATTTTTTACAAAAGAATTTTTTGAAGCTCAAATGGAAGTCGTTATTGAAGAAAAGGTACCAGTTTACGCTGCAGGACTAGGCAACCCAGCCCCTTGGATGGAAAGACTTAAGGCAAATGGAACAAAGGTAATGACAGTGGTAGGAGCAGTAAGACACACCGTAAAAGTTTCTTCAGCAGGAGTGGATGCAATAGTAGCTCAAGGACATGATGCGGGAGGTCACAATTCACCAGTTGGATCAATGGCTTTAATTCCTCAGGTAGTTGATGCAGCTAATGGGATTCCAGTTTTAGGAGCTGGAGGAATCACTGACGGAAGAGGAATTGCTGCAGCATTTATGCTTGGTGCTGAAGGTGCTTGGATAGGATCAGCCTTTTTAGCTTCCGAAGAAGCAGATATCTTTGACCATCAAAAACAAGCCATAATTGATGCTACAGAAGAGGGTACAGTTATTTCTAGATCAATTACAGGCAAGCCTGCTAGGATTATAAGGAGTGTTTGGACAGATTTTTGGGAAAGATCAGAATTAGATCCTCTCCCTATGCCTTTTCAATCAGGAGTTGCTGGTCCAGTTATAGAATCAGCTAATAAGGATAATCGACAGGACATAAACCCAGGTTTTGCCGGTCAAGGAATAGGAATGATTAAATCCGTTAGACCGGCAGAAGAAATTATGGCTGATTTAATTGAAGGAATGGAAAAGAGCTTAAAGGATTCAGCAAGGATTTACGATTGAGTGCAATGAAGGAAGTAAAATCATTAACTTGAGTATAAGCAAGTGAAAGGACTGAAATCAGATACAGAAATCATAAACCAAATCTTTGAGCATATTGATTTAGGTACAACTGACCTGGGCGAAGAAGTATGGAAGGAACCAGTAGAAAATTACACCAGTCAGAAAAGATTTGATGAAGAAATAAGTCTATTAAGGCGTTTACCTGTTGCATTTGCACCCTCCACCGCACTACCTGATAAAGGTTCATATATTGCTCGTCCTGTTGCAGGAGTTCCCATTATAGTTGTGAGGGACAAAAGCAAGAAGCTGAGAGCATTTCGTAATGCTTGTCGACATCGCGGCAAGACATTGGTCGAAGGTGAAGGAAAAACTTCCGTTTTCCGGTGTAGGTATCACGGATGGGCTTACGGTATTGATGGGTCGCTGCAACATATTCCTCACGAGGCAGGATTTCCGGACCTAGATAAAGGTTGTCATGGCCTTACTCCAATACATGAGGTTACAGAACAAGGAGGTTTAGTTTATGTGTGCATAGAGGACCCTATAGATCAAGGAGCCTTAGGGAATATGCCGCAACTAATAAAAGATGATCAGCAAATATTTGATTACACCGTGTCCTCACAGGCATTTAATTGGAAACTAAACATTGAAGCAACTATGGAGGGTTATCATATCAAACCAACCCATAAGGAAACATTTTATCCTTATGGCTATGATAATTTGAATGTGGTTGAGACATTTGGCCGTAATAGCAGAATTACTTTCCCATTCAGGCGCATAGAAGATCTTCGTAGCACAGCTGAGGAAAAAAGAGACATTGCAGGTAAAGTAACTTATGTATATAGCGTGTTTCCGAACTGTAATGTGGCTTATTTGTCTAACCACATTTCAGTTCAAATATCAGAACCAATTTCACCTACAGAAACACAGTACTTTTGGTACAGACTAGGGAAAGTAAGCGGATTGGAAACTGAAAAAGATATTGAGCGTATGAAAAAAGATGCTAGATTTGTTTCAGAAATAGGTCTGGATGAAGATTTTGAAGTGATAGCTGGAATTCAGGAAGGTCTAAAAAGTGGTGGCAATACTCACTTTACTTATGGATTATATGAAAAGGCAATCGCGCACTTCCTGAAGAACCTAACTGATCTTATTAAAAGGTGATCTATGAGTCTAAACTTTCGCTTCAGTGATTCTGAAGAAATGTACAGAGAACAAATTAGAAGGTTTGCAAAAACTGAACTTGCTCCTATGCGACAAAGATGGGATCAAAAACGAGAGCGGCCTCAAGAAATGGTAACAAAGGCTTTAGATGCGGGCCTGCTTGACCCAGACATGAATCATATGATGCGTGGAATTATGATCGAGGAGGTTGGTTATGTAGACTTTAATTGCGCTTTACCTTTTCTTGTTGCAACAGAGCCTTTTGAACTTAATAGGCTTGACGGTGTACCAGATAAAATTCGCAATCCAGTTCGCCAAGCTGTGAGAGAGGGAAAGACCATCATTGCAGTAGGTTTTACAGAACCAGAGAGTGGTTCTGATGTAGCTAATTTTCGTAGCACTGCTGTTTTAGATGGAGATGAATGGGTCATAAACGCTGTCAAAAACTCAATATCGTGGGCGAATGCGGATTACTTTACTATTACTTGTCGAACTGAAGAGTCTAGGAAGGGAATTTGGTCCCTAAGTAATTTCTTTATACCCAAGGAAGTAAAAGGAGTTAAGCCTCCGAGACTCTGGGATGATATAGGAACACACGGTGCTGAACGCGGAGAAGTTAGATTTGAGGATGTAAGAATTCCTAAAGATTATCTGATTGGAGAGAGAGGTAAAGCTTACCTTCAAATGGCTCAGCTATTCGATACAAACCGTGCCTATATTGGTCTTAAGTGCATCGGAGCAGCTCAAGCTTCAGTAGATGAAACATGTGAATTTGCTAAACAACGAACTGTTATGGGCAAACCTATTTCAGGATATCAAGGCGTAAGCTTTCCACTAGTTGAAGCCGAAACTCAGCTCGAAGCTGCTAGACTTCTTTGCTACAAAACTCTTTGGTTGCGTGATGAAAATCTACCAAATTCCAAAGAAGGTGCTATGTGCAAGTGGTGGGTTCCAGAGATTACTTATGAGATCGTACGCCAGTGCTTAACACTACATGGGCATTATGGTTATTCAAGTGAGCTACCTTTTGAGCAACGTCTACGCGACATCCTAGGTTGGCAGATAGGTGATGGAACATCTCAGCTGTCAAAGCTTCTTGTTGCCAGAAGTATGTTTGGTAAGGAATTTGCAGGTTAATCCTTACAATAAAATTAATGATCTCTATTTGATAAGTATTGTTAAACTAAAGAACTGATTATCTGATAACAACAGTTTTGTGATCTTTTGAATGATTGATACGATATTAGTCTGACCTTAAAGGTCTTAGAATTGAAAATAGAAAGACTAAGACTGGTAGTTAATAAAATATGAAGAACCTAAAAAATAAAAAATGGCTGTTATCCTCAAGACCAGTAGGTATGGTTAATGAAGGAAATTTTGAATTTCTTGAAGAAGATGTTACTGATATAAAAGATGGTGAATTTTTAATTAAAAATTTATATCTCAGTTTTGATCCTGCCCAAAGAGGGTGGATGGAAGACAGAAAAAGTTACGTACCTCCTGTTGGTATAGGTGAAGTAATGAGAGCAGGTTCGGTTGGTCAAGTCATTGAATCAAATAATCCTGACTTTAACGTAGGCGATAAAGTACAAGGTACCTTTGGCTGGCAAGAGTACGCGATATCAAATGGAGAAGGAATTTTGAATGCTACTGTTCTTCCTGACGGCGCTTCCTTAACTGCGCCATTAAGCATTTTTGGCATAACCGGATTAACAGCTTATTTCGGACTCCTTGACGTAGGGAAACCTAAAGAAGGTGAAACCGTTCTAGTTTCTGGTGCAGCTGGATCAACTGGCTCTATAGCAGCTCAGATAGCTAAAATAAAAGGTTGTCGAGTAATAGGAGTGGCTGGTGGAGCCGAGAAATGTAAATGGCTTACTGAAGAAGTTAAAATCGATGCAGCTATAGATTATAAAAAAGCTAACTTAAGCGAGGTTCTGCCAGAGCTATGTCCTGAAGGTATTGATGTAGTGTTCGATAATGTTGGAGGTGAATTTTTAAACACTGCCCTTACGGTTATAAATCAAGGAGCTAGATTAGCAATATGCGGAGCCATATCAGGCTACAACAATGAAACTCCAGCACCAGGACCTTCTAATTACATGTCTTTAATTATACAAAGAGCAAGGATGGAAGGTTTTATTGTTCTTGATTACATGGATAAATTTCCTGAAGCCATTGGCGAACTTATGCAATGGGAAAGTGAAGGCAAGATTATTTATCAAGAAGATATTCAAGAAGGAATTGAGAATGCTCCTGAAACTCTTTTAAGACTTTATACGGGAAAAAACAAAGGAAAACAGCTTCTCAAGATAGCCGACCCCGAATAAAAATTTACTACTAGAGCTCTTTATGAGTGCCATCACAAAATGCACCTTTTTTGCTGCGTTTGCACCCACAAAAAAATACATCTTGTTTTTCATCTAATTTAACTTTTTCAGGTAAAAAATCAGTACCTTCATGCGATCCATCACAGAAGGGTTGTTTAGCACTGAGACCACAACGACACTAGTAATAACTCTTATCTGCCTCTATTGAAATCTTATATGGAAATTTTTGGACTATTTTTGGATCGTTCATACAAAAAAAATAACATAAACAAAATTTAAAAAGTCGAATGAGATTTATTCTCAGGTAAGTTATATTTAATCTAGGAGAAAGAGATTGGCTATATACACAATTCTAAAAATGGGAAATCCTTTATTAAGAGAAACCGCGTTGGAGTTCTCGAAAGAGGAAATTTTGCATGAAGATACAAACGAATTGTTAGCCGACATATGGGAAACCTTAGATTTTGCAGGAGGAATTGGCCTTGCTGCACCACAAATAGGAGTTTCTAAGCAATTAGCTGTAATCAAGCTCTCTGAAGATTCAGATAGATACCCTGATATGGAAACTACAGAACCTTATGTGATCTTCAATCCACGAGTATCTGTATTAGATAAAGAACTGCAAGGCTTTTGGGAAGGATGTTTAAGCGTCCCTGGGTTAAGGGGTTACGTTGAAAGGCCTAGGAAAGTCAAGATTGATTATCTTGATGAAAATGCAGAAGAGAGAACAATCGAAGTGGAAGATTTCTTAGCTACCGTTTTTCAGCACGAGCTAGATCATCTTATAGGCATGTTGTATGTTGATAGAATGGAAGACGTTAGTACTTTAATGTTTGAAGATGAGATGGTTCTTCAAGAAGTTAGCGAAGAAGAAATATTAGATTAAATAGGAGTTAAATTATGTCTAATCAAATCGATACCATAAGGGCTGCATGGCAAGGCAGAATCTCGGGTTGCTTGTTAGGAAAGCCAGTAGAAATGATTTCTATGAGAGAGGGTCCTGAAGGTCTAAATAAATTTTTATCAGAATCCGGTTCGTTGCCTTTAAGAAATTACGTAAATTACATGGATCATGAGATGTTGAGAGGCGCAAACATAAAGTGTTGCTTAGAAAAGATGGATAAAGCTGAGGTAGATGATGACATCACTTATCTTGTGTTAGCTTTAATGATGCTAGAGCGTCATGGGATAGATATTGATACGGATGACGTTGCCAGGTCCTGGATAAATCTTTTACCTGTGGGCGCAACTTTTACTGCCGAACGAGACTCTTATCTAAAATTAATAGAGAGACTGGATATGGCTTATCAGTTTGGTGGTAAAAGAAATTTTGATCTTAATGAAATTAATGATGGTGAATATAACGATTGGATTGGTGCACAAATAAGAATAGACATGTATGGCTGGGTCTTGCCGGGTAAACCTAAACTTGCTGCTGAATTAGCTAGAAGAGATGCAATACTTTCGCATCGAGGCTGTGCAGTAGAAGCTTCAGCTTACATAGCAGGATTGTGTGCCCTTATACCTGACACAAACTCTAGAGAAGAAGCTGTTAACGCAGCTTTAAATCTGATTGATAAAGATTCTGAAGCTTATGAAGCAGTTTTATTAGGTATAGATAAAGCCGGTAAACCAGCCTCAAACTTACACGAACATTATGGGGACATGTCACCCGTTCACAGCCTGAATAATTTATCCGTAGTGGTTTGGGCGTTTTTATCTTTTCAGGATTCATTTGATGAAGCGATTGGTGAAACCATTTGCTGTGGTTGGGATACGGACTGCACCGGTGCCACCGTTGGTGGTTTGATTGGATTAGACCAAGGCTCAATACCTGAGCTTTGGACAGAACCTTGGCAAGGAAGAGTCCTTACGGCTGTATCGGGTGTAGGAGAGTTGAATCTAGACGATTTGGTCGATAGAACATGTGCTTTAGTAGATAAATTTTCTAGTTCACCTGATTTACCTTAAATTCTATGTCTTCTCCAATAATAGTTTTTGGAAGCATTAATATGGATCTGGTTGTTTACAGTGATAAACAACCTGCCAAAGGAGAAACTATTTTAGGAAATAGTTTTGAAACTTTCCAAGGAGGTAAGGGCGCTAATCAAGCAGTGACCGTTTCAAGATTAGGTTTCCCGGTTTCATTGATTGGTAAAGTCGGAAATGATGTTTTTGGAAATGAATTACTAGAAAGCCTTAACAGCGAACACGTAGACACTTCGATGGTTGGAAGACACGAAGGTCCTTCAGGGGTAGCTTTCATTTATGTCTTCGAAGAAACTTCGGAAAATCAGATTATTGTTATCTCTGGTTCCAACGAACAAGTTAAGTCAAATCAAATGCCAGATAAAGAATTAAGTGCGAGCGATGTTTTAATATCTCAACTTGAAGTTCCGCCTTCAGAGATTGAAGATCTATTCATTAGAGCGAAGAATACAGGTACTTATAGAATATTAAATACAGCTCCAGGTTTAAAAATTAGTAAAAATCTAATTCATGAAACTGATTTACTTGTCATGAATGAACCCGAATTAGAAAACTTAACTGAACGAACTCTAGAGAGACAGAATGCTGACTCTATAGGTCAGGCTATAAAGGATTTGAATCTAAGTACAACCCAAAGTGTTGTGGTGACACTTGGATCAAAAGGGGCTTATGTTTATGTTGATCAAAAAGGTCAATTGATTGAAGGCTATAAGGTTGAAGCTGTGGATACGACTGGTTCTGGCGATTGTTTTATAGGGGCCTTGGCTAGTCAATATTTAGAGAGTAAAGACTTATTGGATTCGGTTAATTTTGCCAACAAAGCAGCTGCATTATCAGTAACAAAAAAAGGGGCTTCAGCTTCTATGCCAAGCATGGAAGAAGTTGTAAATTTTCATCAAATTACTTAACCTGTCGGAAGGGGGAAGACAATGACAAGCGATTTCAACATTGAAATAGAATACAAGCATGTACCGAGACTAGATTCTGGTTCAGAAGAAAGTATTAATTACCTGGATGAATACGGGTATGTAGTAATTAAGAATGCCTTAAGTTCAGAAGAGGCTCAAAAAACTATTGATCTTTTATGGGACTATTTAGAAGGACTTGGTACTGGAATAGACAGGAATGACACATCAACTTGGGAAGATGAACGTTGGCCTACGTGCGCTCATGGTGGGATTATGCCAAGTTACGGCATTGGACACTCAGAAGCTCAATGGTTTTTGAGAGGAATACCTAATGTTAAAAAAGCTTTCGCAAAGATTTGGGATACTGAGGAATTATTAACAAGTTTTGATGGGGTTTCTCTTTGGAGACCTTGGAACGTTAATCCTGAATGGAAAACTGAAAGTGGTCAGTCTTGGTTTCATATAGACCAGCACCCTATATCAAAACCAGGTAAGCAGTGTATTCAGGGACTAGTAAATCTTTTACCTACTTCAGAGAAGATTGGCGGTAACGTTGTAGTCCCAGGATCTCATAAACTTTTTGAAAACATTCCCCATGAATACGAAGAGAGATTGGCTAGACTTCCTCTAGATGTAGATCATTTCCGTTTTCCTAATGACGATCCTAAGCTTTCATCAGAGAAAGCGGTGATGTGTCACATGGAGCCAGGCGATATGCTGCTTTGGGATGCGAGAACTATTCATTGTAGTAATTCAGGAACAGAACTTCCTAAAAACACAAGTAACCTTATTAGAGCTGCATCTTTAATTTGTATGATGCCCAAACATTTAACAAGTGAAAACGTATTAGAGAAAAGAAGAGAAGCGGTAGAAAAACTTATTTCCACAACGAACTGGACTAACGGTTTTAGGAACGCAGATGAATTCCCACTCATACTAGAGGCTCAAGATAGAGATAAATATAAGTGGCCTGAAAAACCTGTTCTTAATGATTATCAAAAATCTTTAATAGATTAAGATGCAAACATTTCAAGAGTATGCTTCTGCTGGAATGGGCATCGCCTTTCATGCCAAGAATCTTCCTGAAAAGAAAGCCATAGTAAGTGAGCATGGCGAGAGGACCTTCCGAGAGTTAAATGAAAACAGTAATCGTTATGCCAATTTTTTATTGGATAAAGGTCTAAGGCCTGGTGAAGGAGTTGCTATTGTTTGCAAGAATCGTCCTGAATTCTTAGAAGCCCTTTTTGGCCCTTTAAGGGTTGGTCTGAGAATAACACCAATAAATTGGCATCTTACCCCAGAAGAGATATGTTATATCGTAGAAAATTGTGAAGCCAAAGTAGTTGTTTGCGATGCAATTTTCCCTGATTTCATAGAAGAAATTAATAAACAGTTGCCAGAAGTTATTGTCATGTCGGCTGACGGAGAACATCCGTTGGCTATTCCTTTTAATAAAACAATTGCCGAGTATGGCGAATCAGATATTAGTGATCCTGTTGCAGGTAGGTCTATGCTGTATACATCGGGTACTACAGGAAGACCTAAAGGAGTATTTAGGAAGGAGAATCCTCCTCCCTCTAAGACAGAACAATTTACATTAGACACAGCTGCTTTTAATCCTGAAACTGATTTTAGTATCTGCCCTGGTCCCGCTTATCACGCCGCACCACTAGGATTAAACATCAACATTTCTTTGATGGCAGGAGTAGGGGTTTATTTGATGGATAAATGGGACGCAGAAAAAATGCTAGATCTTATCAGTCAATATAAATGCACTCACACTCACATGGTGGCCACCATGTTCCATAGGGTTCTTAGGTTGCCGGAAGAAGTAAGATCAAAATACGATATATCTTCTATGAGGTGGATATTGCATGGAGCTGCGCCATGTCCAGTTGAAGTTAAAAAGGCGATGATTGATTGGGTTGGCCCGATTATTTATGAGTACTATGCAGCAACTGAAGGTGGAGGGTGTTTTATTCAGCCGCAAGAATGGTTAAAAAAACCCGGTAGTGTAGGAAAGGCTAATGAGGGAACTGAAGTAATAGTTTTAGATGAAGAATTCAAAGAAGTCGAACAAGGCAAAGAAGGCACTATTTATTTCAGCGCACCTTCAACGGGACGTTTTGAGTATTACAAGGCTGAAGAAAAAACATCTGGAGCTTATTGGGGAGATTACTTCACCATGGGCGATATAGGCTATTCTGATGAAGACGGTTACTATTTTTTAACAGGTCGAAGCGCAGATACAATTATTTCTGGAGGAACAAATATCTACCCTCAAGAAATTGATAATGTTTTACTGATGAACGATAAAGTTGCGGAAGTTTGTTGTGTAGGAGTGCCTAATGAAGAATGGGGAGAGGAAATTAAGGCAGTCATTAACTTAGAGAAATGTGCAAATGCGGAAGAGGTTTTAAAAGAATTACAAAAGATGGCAGAGGAAAAATTGTCAGGATTCAAAAAGCCCAAATCTTATGAATTCTGGGAAGAAGAGTTGCCGAGATTGCCTACAGGTAAAATTCAGAGAAATCTTGTAAAGAAAAGGTTTTGGTAATTTATAAATTAATTAAATAATTTAATACCCTTTCTTCAAATAACTTATTAAAACCTTCTACATCAATATCTAATGCCACTTCAGCGTTATGCTTAGGCTTAAAAATCTGACCCATAATGGATTCATTAAATTCACAAACTGTTTCTCCGTCCGTGTACTCTCCTTTCGTTTCAACAGTGACATAGGCTTTCTTAAACTCTGCCAGTTCAGGGGCGAAACAAAGAGCCATAGCCAGCGAATCGTAAAG
>Ga0207992_1000135_pt1 | contig 39454 bp, 43 predicted proteins | sample ETN02SmetaG_FD_185788 | JGI IMG/M metagenome (GOLD analysis project Ga0207992, IMG submission 185788) | Marine microbial and viral communities from oxygen minimum zone, Eastern Pacific Ocean - ETNP2014F10-02SV255 (SPAdes) (version 2) | ecosystem: Environmental > Aquatic > Marine > Oceanic ...
CGACAGATACTTTAATGAATCAAAATACAAGCAATGGTTTGACAAGAATTATCCACAATACACTTCAATTTATGAGGCAGTGGGATTAGAACAACCAGTTCAAGTTATTGAAGAACCAGTTAAAGAAAACATTGTAGAAATTAAAACAGGCAAATACATCTCTCGCAGATAATCAGAATTTTTTAAAATATGATGCCAAGAATTCAATTCATAATTTGCCAAAACTGACAAAAAGGTCATCATGATCTCTAGGCGTTAAAATTTAACAGAAATTCAGCTAAGTTTTACGCACGAAAAATTTAGATAACTAACCAATGTTGACAAGATACGATGCATTAATCTTTTATTCTTCATTTAGGGTTTGTTGATTTATGCAAATTGGAATTTATGGTTCAGGAACATCTGAAATTGCATCTAAAACGATAAAAAAAATATTACATGATTCAAATATTGAATCTTTCAATATAACAAAATCTAAAAACAAACATGCTGATTGTATAATTGTTTTAGGAGGAGACAAGGGTGTTAGGAATTATTTTCATAGAACTTTTGATTCAACCTCCCCTGTTTTAGGAATCAATGAAGGTGAATCAAATGGGTTTTTAGCTCAAATTGAATTAAAAGAATTTCCTTCATATGTGGACATATTAAAAAAACAAAATTTCAGTATAGAAGAAGTTCCAAGACTTGGTGTTAAAATTGATGGAAAAAATGTTTATCCTGTCTTAAATGATGTTGCCGTTTTTTCATCGAAAAGTGCAATGTTGATGGAACATACTTTACGTGTAAATGGTGATGAAGTTTGGCACGATAATGGTGACGGAATAATCGTTTCTACACCTATTGGGTCTTCAGCATATTCAATGTCTGTTGGAGGACCTGTTTTGTTTCAAGATTCTGCAGTGTTTGAAATAATTTCTGTTAATTCTCTTGATGTTACTCGACGACCTCTAATTGTTTCTAATACTAGTTTTATTGAAATTGATGATATTTCTGCTAGGTTACATTGCGAAGTTGTTTTGGATGGATTAGATAGATATAAAGTCAAAAAAACTGTTGAATGCTCAAAATTTATACCACCAGCAAAAATTATTCGTTTAAAAAAAGATACTACTGGAATTTCTGCATTAGCCAAAAAAGTTCATCTTGCAGAAGATCTGTTAAGTATGCCTCCAAGTTCTAAATTGCTTTTAAAAACACTTGAGTATGAAGGTGAATTAACTCAAAAAGATTTAGCAAATAAAACATTACTTCCTGATAGAACTGTTAGACTGGCTTTAAGTCATTTACTGAAAAAAGGCTATGTTAAAAAGAAAGTCTCGATACGTGATGCACGGCAAAAAATTTATGAAATTTCTAAAATCGAATAATTTTTCAATTAAATATTTGCAGATGCCTTGATAAATGCCAAAAATGCTTCTTCTGGAAATCCTGGTCTGCTATTGAATTCCGGATGAAATTGTACTCCTAAATAGAATTTACGATCTGGAATTTCTAAAATTTCCATTCTTTTTCCTTCATCACTATCTGCTGAAAATATCAATCCGTTTTTTTCGAATTCTGGAATGTACTCTTTGTTAATTTCATATCTATGTCTATGGCGTTTATTGATTTTTGTTGAATTATAGATTTTTTCAGCACCTGTATTTGATTTTATTATCACTTCGTTTGCACCTAATCTTAATGATCCTCCCATATCTGAAACATCTTTTTGTTCTGGAAGCAAATCTACTACGGGATTCTCTGTATCTGAATTAATTTCTGTAGAATTTGCATTTTTCAAATTCATTACATTTCTTCCAAATGCAATTGCTGCTAATTGGAATCCAAAACATATTCCAAGGTATGGGATATTTTTTTCACGCGCATAATTTGCAGTTTCAATTATTCCTTCTGACCCTCTTGTACCGAATCCACCTGGGACTAAAATTCCATCGTACTTTTCTAATTGATTATAATCTACTATTGATTCCGAATCTATCCAATCAATATCTATTGATTTTCCAATCTCTGCCCCTGCATGTTTTAATGCATGATTTACACTAACATAACTATCTGCAAGAGTTACATATTTTCCAACCATTGCAATCTTTATTTTTTTATCATCATTGACAACCATGTTTTCTGCAATTTTATTCCATTTATCCCAATTTGTAGATGTATTGACCATTCCAATTTTTCCAAATTTTGTAAAAATCGAATCCATAATTCCTTGATCGTATAGTATTTGAGGAACTTCAAAAATTGATTTTGCGTCATGACATGACAACACGTCATTTGGTGTTACATTAGTAAACATTGCAATCTTATTTTTTGTTTTTTCTTCTAATGGCATTGTGCATCTAACTGCTAAAAAGTCAGCTTGAATACCTATTCTTCTTAATTCCTGTACACTGTGTTGTGTAGGTTTTGTTTTTTGCTCTCCAACTACATCCAATGATGGTGCTAATGTAACGTGAACAAAAATTACTCCTTGTGGACCTTCTTCAACTTTCATTTGTCTTAATGCCTCTAAAAATGGAAGTGATTCAATATCTCCCACTGTTCCTCCACATTCAACAATCAAGAAATCTAGTTTTTCGTTTTTTGCAACGTTTCTAATTCTATTTTTGATTTCATCTGTAATGTGAGGAATTATTTGCACGCATGCTCCAAGATATTCTCCTTTTCGTTCAGCATCAATAACTGATGAGTAAACCTGAGCAGTTGTGATGTTGTGTTCTTTTGGTATATCTTGATTTAAAAATCTCTCATAGTTTCCAATATCCATATCACATTCTCCTCCATCTTCTGTAACGAAAACTTCTCCATGTGCTACCGGATTCATTGTACCTGCATCATAATTTAGATATGGATCAATTTTGATACATGATACTTTTTGATCTGATAGTTGTAATAATTTTGCAATTGATGATGTTGTCACTCCTTTACCGAGTCCTGACATTACTCCACCTGTAACAAAAATGAACTTTGTCTGCACATTATTGAAATAAACATCTGGTTTTTGTATGTTTTGTCTAATGTATGCATGTAAAAATTATTGAGAAATTGTCTGTCTTTTGAGACTTTTTGTAAATGACATGATTTTTGATTCTAGTTCATTTGGTTTTGTTTTTTCAATTAATTTCAAATAGGCACTGCCTACAATTACTGCATCAGCCCCTGATTTGACATATTTTCTTACATCTTCTGGCGTGGAAACTCCAAAACCTATCCCAACTGGAATTTTGCCTTTGGTTTGCCTTTTCACATTTTTAATTGCTTTTAATGTGTAATTTTTAATTCCTGTTTTAACTCCTGTAGTGCCAAACACTGCAACAAGATACAAAAATCCTGTAGATGCCTTAGCTATTTTTTCTATTCTGCTTTTTGCTGTATTTGGTGAAATTAAAAATATTGTATCTGCATTATTTTTAGCAGCTTTAAGGTAGTCTTTTGATTCATCAATTGACATATCTGGAAGAATAAACCCATCAATCCCTGCTTTTTTTGAATCTTTGATAAATTTTTCATATCCCATTCGATGTAGAATATTTGTATACGTCATTAGTACGAGAGGAATTTCAGTTTCTTTTCTAATCTTTTTGACTATGTTAAAAAATTTTGAAATGTTGGTTCCTTTTTCAAGCGAAATGCTACTTGCATTTTGAATAACTGGCCCATCAGCTAATGGGTCAGAAAATGGAAAACCCAATTCAATTATATCTACTCCTCCTTTCACTAGTCCTCTAATTGTTGACATTGTGGCATTTTCATTTGGAAATCCTAACATAATGTATGAGATTAATGCCTTTTCATCTCTTTTTTTTAATTCATCAAATTTTTCTTTAATTCTTGACATTTTACTTGATTGTAATTGATTTTTTATTAATTAAAACTGTTTCAACGCTATTTCATTATTTTTATTTATCTTCCTGGTCTTTTGTACGATCTTTCTTTAACTTGACCCAATGACGAGGTTGTATTTTCGTGTCTTTTTACAATTTCTTCTTTGTCTTTTTCAGATTTTTGTTCATTTTTTATTTTAAATATTTTTTTAGTAACTATTTTTTCATTTTTATCATTTTGATAAATAATATTAGTTCCTAATGGAATTTTGGTTTTTTTAGCATTTTTTTTCTTTTTTGGTCCATTACTATCTTTTTGTCTTTTTTGTGACCAATTAATATTGTTTAAATCTGACGATGATGATTTTTCAATATTATAATCTCCTAGAGTTTTTCTCATAATATTAAAACAAGTGACTAGTAAACAAATGTACTGAAAGATAATAGGTTTAATTTTTTAAATTACCTTAAAATTACTAAAACTACTGATAATACCACTACTATCACAAATCCCAACACTAGGGAAATTTTTGCGTTTTCCATATTATTTGATTTGAATTTCTTACTCTATTTTACTTCTTTTTTATTATTTGCCTAGTTCTAAATTTCTTGTCATTTTTTAAACATTATCCAAATTCTAATTCCTACCATTATACTAGCTGATAAAATTATTAAAATTGGTATGATGATTTCCATTTCGTTCATTTATTTGTCTTAATTTAATGTGATTATTTTCTTTTTTGTTTACCTTCAGTGTCTTACTTTCATCAAATCTGATTTTTTTCTAGATTTGTTATTTCGTGGATGTGTTCGTAGCATATATCCACAGCATGGACACCACAATCCATCCCACTGTAAAAAAATCTCACAAATTTGACATCTCTTTTGATTATTAGAATATCTATCTTTTCCAGTATTCTTTGCTTTATGGTTAAGACAAATTTGTTTACATGACATTAACTTCACCTGATTTGTAAGTTTGAAATTCTATGAAATTTTTATAAGGATAAAAATTTTTTAAAATATTATACTGGTTTTTTAAGAATAATCTAAATTCATTTTTTTTAAAATAAAAAATTCGATATAGTTTTAGATGCATGTTAAATAAAAAAATGCCACCTACCTATTTCTTGGATAAAACAGATAAGATAGGCATTGCATCCCACTCGTACATAGAATACTCTAATATTCCTGAACAGATTTGATCATATTTCTTGAAAAAATCATCTGCTTCTTTTTTTGTTGCCTCAAAAACGGCCATTCCAGTCAGATTGTCGTTAAATGGACCTGACCACATAATATTGCCTGAACTCTGCCAAGAGTCCACTAAATTTTGTATTTGGGGAGAAATCCTTTCGATATCTGAAGGATTAATTTCCTCTTTTAACACTGTAATAATGACCCAAGGCTTTATTTCGTTTGCACTCATAAAATAATTTCTCTAGTGCCCTTTTAAAACTAGAGAACACTCTAATATCTTATTATATTTTTTTGAAACATATTTAGAAATTAACATTTTTTTTTGAATCTGTTTTTCCTAATTAACGATTAATCTGATTCATGACTTAATTTTTCTAAAATTTTATCAATCTCATGAATTGCTAGTTTGTCTCTTCCTATGATATCGAATTTTTGAAGTATGGATTCAAACAAATCTTCCTCCTCAATTTGTTCACGAACAAACCATTCTAAGAAAAAATTTGTTCTATGATCATTTTCAATTTGTGCAATGTTAATTATTTTGTGAATGGCTTTGCTAACTTTTCTTTCATTATCTAATGAAATTTTACATGCTTGCTCCAGGGATTTCATTTTTTGAGTAGGTTTTTGTATTTGAGGAATTACACTATTGATTTTAAGATCGTTTAGATACTGAACGATTTTTAGCATATGATCCCTTTCTTCTGTAGAATGATTTCTAAAAAATGACGATGCACCATCATATCCATTTACTTTGCACCATGAGGACACATAGAGATAATAATTTGAGGCGTTTGCTTCAATGCCAATTTGTTCATGTAATAATTTTAAGATTTTTTTAGAAATTTTCATATGTTATATTATGAATCAATTGAATTTAACCTATTCTAATGATTACGAGTAAAAAGACAGTTATTCTATATTATTATTCTATGATTATAGAATTATAAGGCATTAATAGTCTTTTAAAAATTCCAAAATAATTGTCTAAAAAAAATAATTCGATCAGAGTATTTTTTGTACTTCTTATGTTTGCATCAATTGCACCCAATATTGAAGTATTAGCAGAGACAACAAACATGGATACTGTAGTACTAAGTACTACCGAAATACTCTCAGTGTCATTAGATGTAGTTGAGGAGAATGTAAAGAATGGAAATTTTGAAGCAGCTAAAGAATTAACAAAAGATAATTCAGAATTATTTTCATTACAAGTATTAACTTTAAGAGAATCAAATTCAGAGATAACAGATGAAATTCATCTTTTATTATTAGATATGCATAATGAAATACAACCTGGAAATGAAAATTTAGTTTTAGATAATATTGCTACTGTAAAAAATTTATTAAAACAATATGAAATTAATTCTCCCGATTATGGAATGGCAAGTGCCATGATTTTGACAATCGTTGATGAACAATACCAAATTGCAATTAGAGATGGCGATGAATCTAGATACGAAGTCTCAGTAAAATTGTTAGACAGAGTTATCATATTATTTGAAAATACAGATTTTGATGATCGACTAACATTAGAAATAAATTCATTCTTAACAGAATTAAAAGAATTATTGCAAAATAGAGGGGAATTTACAAGTGTAGGTACATTGGTTACTGCGATTAACAGAGACTTTACTGGAACTGAAACCATTGTTTATGAAAAAGAAAAATTATACGATACCATAAGAGAACTGTACAAAGAATTACTTGTTGCACTAGATGATGGAGATTATGCTTTAGCTGAAGAATTAGCAATTGAAGCATACCTTGAAAATTTTGAATATTTAGAACCAGATATTGAAAAAGTAGATGCAGAACATCTTTACAAATTAGAAATTGACATGAGAGAGGAATTACGAAAAATGATAAAATACAAAGAAAGTCCTGAGGCCATCAGATCATTCTTAGATAATACAATATTGCCAGATTTGAATTATGCACAAGAAATAGTAACAAAAGCAGACAAATCTATTCTAGAAAACAAGCTAGACAAAGAACTTAAAGAAATGGGAGATGCAACTGATAATGAAAAATCAGGAGTTAGAGGAGAAATTGATTTCATTAGAGACACCTTACAAGTAATGCTCATACAATATCAAAATGGAGAATATCAAGAAGCCTACACTTCAGCAAGAACAGCATATCTGGATAGTTATGAATTTGTAGAAATTCCCCTAAGAGCAATAGATCCTGATTTCACTTTAGAAGTAGAATTTCAATTTGCAGAACTCAGAAGTTTAATTAAACAACAAGCAGACTATGAAGAAATTAAAGAAATTACAATTGCATTAAAAAGAAATATGGACGAATCTGAAAGAGTTGTAAGTGGAACCGGTACTCTTGCACCTGCAATTGCATTTACATCATCATTTGCAATAATTTTTAGAGAAGGTCTAGAATCAGTATTAATTTTGGGTGCAATTATTACATATCTTGAAGCATCACGAAATACAAAATATAAAAAATATTTGTACTACGGAGTAATTGCAGCATTTGCTGCAACAGCAGTAACTTGGATAATTGCATCATATGTTATAGAAATATCGGGAGCAAATCGTGAATTAATTGAAGCCATAGCGGCGTTGTCAGCTACTGCAATTTTGTTTTATGTCAGTTTTTGGGTTCTAAATAAAATTGAACATAAAAAATGGATGGAATTTGTTAAAGCGAAAGTGTGGCAAGCAACTACTACAGGTAGTGTGATGGTATTCGTTGGATTAGCATTCTTTACAGTGTACAGAGAAGGATTTGAAACTGTTCTATTCTATCAGGCAATGTCTGGATTTGCTAAGTACATGGAATTGTATGTGATATTAGGATTTATTGTAGGTATGGGAACCTTGCTAGTACTATTTTATGTCATGCGAAAACTTGGAAAACGATTACCATTGCGCGCATTATTTGGACTTACAATGGGTGTGGGTGCATATTTGTCAATTGCATTTTTAGGTAATGCAATAAGAGAACTTCAAGTTATTGAAATTATACCATACACTGGAATGATTGGAACTATCCCAAGATTGGATATCAATCTCGCTGCAATGACTGGAATTTATCCAACATTGGAGACCGTAATTGCACAAATAATTCTTCTTGGAATTTATCTTGTGGCTGCATCATATGTTTTGATTTTAAGACCAAAACGCGAGAATAAAATAGCAGACATGAGAAAATCAAGAAAAAGTGATGAATGAAAAAAGTAGAGTTCGTGTAGGCATAGATGTTGGTGGGACTTTCACTAAAGCTGTTGCATTGGATCTAAAGTCTGGAGATATTTTAGGAAAATCTACAGTCTTAACTACCCATACATCTGAAAAAGGAGTTTCAGAAGGAATAATCACTGTATTAAGAAATATTATGACTTCATCAAATATTACATTTGATACAATTGAATTGATTTCACATAGCACAACGCAAGCAATTAATGCATTATTAGAAAGTGACACATTCAAAGTAGGAATAATAGCAATGGGTGTAGGCCCAACAAAAAAAGATGTTATAAAACGTACTGATTTATCAGATCCAAAAATTAATTCAAAACAAGATCTAAAAACATTCCATCATTTTCTAGATACATCAGAATTAATTTCTGAAGATCAAGTAAAAGATGCAATTCAAGAATTGAAAGATAATGGAGCCAAGGTAATCGTAGCTACAGAAGCTTTTGGAGTTGATGATCCTTCAAATGAAAAATTTGTAATGAATATTGCATCAAAATTAGATTTACCATCAACTGCATCCCATGAAATTTCTGGAATATATGGATTAGAAATTAGAACATTAACTGCAGCTGTAAATGCAAGTGTGTTACCTAAAACAGTAGAAGTTGCAAACTATGTTGAAAACGCAATCAAAGATTTTGGAGTAAAGGCACCATTAATGATAATGAAAGGCGATGGCGGTGTAACAAGCATGAAAACATTTAGAACTAAACCTATATTGACAATTCTTTCTGGTCCTGCAGCAAGTGTTGCAGGTGGATTACTTCATCAAAGAGTGACAAATGGAATATTTGTAGAAGTTGGTGGAACTAGTACAAATATTAGTATTATAAAAAATGGAAAACCTGAAATTCGATATGTTACAATTAATGAACACCCAACATGCATCCGTTCCATGGATGTTAGAATCTTAGGTGTTGCAGGTGGAAGTATGTGTCAAATTAAAAATAATAAAGTTAACCAGGTTGGACCTCGCAGTGCACATATTGCAAGTTTAAAATATTCATGTTATGCGGATCCTGAAGAATTAGAAGGCGGAAAAATTGTTCTAATCAAGCCAAAAGAAAATGATGATGAATATGTGGCAATTTCAAACAAAGGAAGAACATTTGCAATTACAAATACATGTGCTGCAAATGCTCTTGGTTCAATTGAAAAAGAAGATTACGCATATGCAAATCAAAAATCTGCACGAATTGCACTAACAATATTGGGTGAACATTTAGGAATATCTTTTTTTGAAGCTGCCAATTCAATTATTCAAACAGCATCATTTACAATAATTAAAACAATTAGTAAAATTCAAAAAGAATTCAAACTATCTTCACACTCTACGCAAATTATTGGTGCAGGAGGAGGAGCATCTGTATTAGTTCCATTTGTATCAAAACAAATGGATATAAAATATTTAAAATGCGATAATGCCGAAGTCATCTCATCAATTGGTGTCGCTTCATCTATGTTACAAGAAGAAACTGAAATTAGTATGATAGAACCAACACCTGAAAAAATATCTCAAGAATGTAAAAAAATTCATAATGTTTTAATTGAAAGAGGTGCTACACCTGAATCGATTTTAGTAAATACTGAATATTTTTCAGATAAAGCAATTCTGAGAGTATCAGCTACAGGCAATGTTGAATTAGACAGTGTTTCCACATCAAAGTCTGTTTTTTCTGAAGAAGAATCAAAAAACAGATGTGCAGAAATATTAGAAATATCAGATGAATTAGTTGAATTAGTTCAAGAAACAGAACATTATTTTGTATTTAGATCAAATATTGTTAAAAAGAAATTATTTGGTAAAAAAACAAAAACAAAAATTATAATTTTAGATAAATTTGGTAGATTAAAACTCTCAATAAATAATGGAAACGTTTTCCTTGGTGAAAAAATTCAAACAATAGAAAATGTCGAAAAATTTTTGAAATCTAGAAATAATGATATTGCACCTCAAGTGCACTTGTTAACTGATTTAAAATTAATAGATTATTCTAGTTTGACATCAAATTCTAGTGTTATCAAAGCAATATCACAAGAATACGATGAATCAAAAAAAGTTATAGTGCTAATAGACAATAATTAATTTTTCAGATATTTTTTACATCGAGTACACAATTTGATATTATTAATGAGACTACAGGCGCAAATACTTTGACATTTTTCACATTGTGTTATTGTAATTCCTATCAATTGAAAATTAAATTATTAAATTAAATTAAAATTTAATCATAATTCTATAATATTAGAACAAGTCAATGAAATTATTGATCAATTCTAATAGCATGTTAAAATTTCAAATCCATGAGCACATCCCTTGTTGGAAAAAGCAGTTTGCTAATTTTATTAGCAATCACAGTAGGACTATCTGGCTTAACAGTCGAGTCTTACGCAGCAAGCGGTGCAAATCACGAAAGATCCTATAGTGAAAAACTAGACTTTGCAGCAGGTCTTGAGGAAGCTCTTGGCCACTTCTGGGCTTTAGAACAAAACCTCGATGACAAAAATGCAGAACTAGCTTTAATCCATGCAACTCACCCAATTGCAGAACTATATGATGCAATGAAACCACAATTGAAATCAGTAAACCTCGATGGCGAAGTTGAAGATATTCTAGTTGGTTTGAAAACAAAAGCAACCATTGACGTATCAAGAAGTCAAGCACAAGATGCTATTGACGATGCTAAAGATGCAGTTGCAATTGCACGTACAGCTGTTGTTGGTGATGCACTTAGTGATAGTACTGGATTCAAAGTCGCATTAATTGGTACACTACTTGAAACTTCTATAGCAGAATATGCTGAAGCAGTTGAAGATGGTGTTATCGGTGAAATGGCTGAATTCCAAGACGGCTCTGCATTTGTTTGGAGATCCCAAGTAGTCTTCAATGAGATAAAGTTTGATCTTCCTTCCCATGATGTTGAAGAAATAGCAGGTCTCTATGAAGAACTTGAATCTGCATATGATACAAGAGCAGACCCATCTGAAGTAGAAACAATCACTAATAGTATTTTAGATGCATACGATGAAGCACTAGATAATGGTGTAGTTGGACAAAAACTAGACTTTGCAGCAGGTCTTGAGGAAGCTCTTGGCCACTTCTGGGCTTTAGAACAAAACCTCGATGACAAAAATGCAGAACTAGCTTTAATCCATGCAACTCACCCAATTGCAGAACTATATGATGCAATGAAACCACAATTGAAATCAGTAAACCTCGATGGCGAAGTTGAAGATATTCTAGTTGGTTTGAAAACAAAAGCAACCATTGACGTATCAAGAAGTCAAGCACAAGATGCTATTGACGATGGTAAAGAAGTAGTTGCAATTGCACGTACAGCTGTTGTTGGATCATATTGGAGTAATTCTGTAGAATCACAACTCTTCCAAATGAGTACACTACTTGAAACTTCTGTAGCAGAATATGCTGAAGCAGTTGAAGATGGTGTTATCGGTGAAATGGCTGAATTCCAAGACGGCTCTGCATTTGTTTGGAGATCCCAAGTAATTTTCAATGAGATCAAATCTGATATTCCTGCACATGAAGCAGAAGAAATAGCAGAACTCTATGAAGAACTTGAATCTGCATATGATGCAAGAGTAGACCCATCTGAAGTAGAAACACTTGCAGGTGGAATCATCCATGAAATCAGTGAAATTCTAGGTGAAGAAAGCGAGGAAGCAGAACTACAAACCTATGTAGATGAAATTCGTGAATTATTGACACAAGCAAAACAAGAATATCAAAATGGTGATTCTGATTTAGCACTAAGTCTTGCCACAAAAGCATATCTTGACAACTATGAATTCTTAGAAGGTCCTCTAATTGAGGCCGGTGAAAGAGAACTCATGGTAGAAGTCGAGATTATGTTGCGTGAAGAACTTCGTGGTATGATGAAATCCGGTGCTTCAGTTTCAGAAGTTAATTCTCAAATTGATGCCATCTTGATTAAAATGGATACCGTTGAAGTAGTTGTACCAGAATTTGGTACAATTGCAATGATGATTCTTGCTGTTGCAATCATTGGTTCAATATTATTTGCATCCAAAAGTAGACTAATGACAGTTAAACCATTTTAGACAATAATTGGTTAACGTCTTTTTTTCTTTTTTCTTTTTTCTTAAAATCTATGCACTGTCACACTTTCAATATAATGTAATAATTGGAATTTTTAATTGAAAATCTCTTTAATTTATTTTCAAAAGTTTTTAGATCACATTAAAAAATATTTTATCTAGTCATTTTCATACATTCAATTATGAAATTCAGATAAAAAGATGTAATATTTTTAATTTGATCTGTAATATTTTTAATTTGATCTGTAATAATTACATACAAAAATTATACTTAATTATGATAAGTTTCTAATGTATTGTATAGGAATAAGTCCACCATAACCCCCTGAGTGAAATGCTCTAAAGGAAACCAAACGGGATTATGCCCTGGGCTTATTCACCTTTTATTAAATAATTACAAAATTTATGTGTAAAGAATTTAATTTCACTGTTTTTCCATTAGAACTATGTCCTATGAAATTAATTGGTACAAAGATAATTTCAATATTTCATGGGCTCGTGAACAAGACAAACTTGTTTTATTGATAGTATTTGAAGATAAACATGCAGCTACAAATGTTGGTAAAGAAATTGAAAGATGGAGCGAAAAATTTACACGGTTGACAATCATAGAAAAAAACGATGACGAATATGCCATTTGTTGTTATGAGGATCCTCAAATCTCAAAAAGTGACAAAAAAATTGGATTGTTTATGACTGGAATGAAACAAAGTACTGGATATGAATATACAAAAATCATCATAGAAGACAAATTTACTCTTTTACAAATTACATATGCTGAAGATTATTTGGATATCAAAACACATGAAGCAATTTCAAAATTGGTACCATTAAGAAAATGCAGAATTATTTCTGAAAAAGATTTAAAGAAACAACAATATTATTTTGAGAGGACTGCAAATTTTAGAAAAAAAATTGATGACGATTAAAAAAATAAATCCACATCATTTGTGACTGATTATCAATAATTTGTTAAAATCAATATAAGGAATTACTATCAAATCATTCATAGTATTGATACTGATCAATCGTTCATCTCTTTTAAATGCAAAATCACTTTATTCTATTTATGAATGATAACAATAACTCAAATACTTGGGAAGATGCAATAGGTTTATCCTGGTTAATCTCAGAAGAGTAAGTAACTAATTTTGACAAATTGTGCCTATGTTTAGGCATAATAATCAAAGTTTAGTTCTTTTCTTTTGTTACTTTTTAATGTTGATTTTAATTCTAATATTTTTATTTAACACATTTTTTATTTTTAGTATACTATGTATCCTAAACAAAACATAATTGAGCATACTAAAGAATGTAAATATCGAAATAATAATGACCTTCCTCACACGAATTGCTTTTGCAAATGTCATAAAATCTTCATGATTGAATCTAACAAAATGGAATCAAAAATTTTTTAATCATTTTTTGTCTCAAAGTTATCTATAATTTCTGAAATTGTTTTTAATATTGACTCCTTGATTTGTTTTTGTGTCATTCCTGATTCATGCATTAATTTCATTTGGTCCATTAATGCAAAATGTACCCGTCCCTGTAGATAATCTACAATTCCGTAATTACCTTTTGGGAATTCAGTTACAAATAATTCATGATCTGATTCATTATCTAATTTCTTTGACATGTCTATCATTTGAAAAAATCTAATTATAATATTTCCAAATATTCATTAATATGAAAAATTAGTGGTTGTTATGACTGAATTTATTCATAAACCATATGATAAAATCTATGTTCGTGATATGATAAAACTTAGTTTAGATGATTTAATAGGAATGATGTCTTCATTAGAAGCTGCTAATGCGTACTGGGTTGATGGTGTTCTATTTGCTAGTTTTGCAATGACTGAATCTGAAGAATTGGCTAAAAAAGAAATGAATAATGAAATGTTTTTGGATAAGGTGGTTTTTGCAAAATGTGACGATTACTCAAAAACTGTTAAATCTTCAACTAATTTAGAAATAGGTGTTTTAAACATGGAAAAAAGTAGTTTGTATATAGATTTGATAAAATGGATTAAAACTCAGCCTATTTGGGGAAAATAACATTTCAAATAATTTAGATTATTTTCAGTAGAATGTTTTTATGATGAAGGTTTGGAATTAAAATATGATATTAAAATCTGAGACATCTTTTAGAGAATATTTGAAAAAATTACCTGACAGTACGATAATAAAATATTATTCTGATGTAGAGTATTCACCATTTCCTGTACTATTAATCCAAGAGTATACTAGACGATTTGAACAAAAAAGTAAAAACGAGATTATTAAGGATCTAAAATATCAAACACGTTTAGCTAAAAAGAAAACATTAGAAATTAGTAAAATGGCTAAAAAGAAAAAACTAGTCGATGATGTAACCAAGAAAAAATCTCAAGAAATAATTGATCAAGCAAAACGAAAAGGATTTCGAATAAGTGAAAAAATTTCTAACAAACGTCATAATTTAAGCTCTAAATTAAAAAAAACTGCTAAATCAAAGATTCAAAAAACTGTAAATTCTAGAAAGAATTCAAAAAAAGAAAGTTTAGAATTATTGGAAAAATTGGCAAAACTTAAGGATATGGGAATTATCACTTCGATGGAATTTCAAGAAAAGAAAAAGAAACTTTTATCTAAAATTTAATTTATTCTACATTCTTAATAATTTTTTTAAACTTTATAAATTCTGATTTTGTTTTTACAAATTGATCCGTTAAAATTTTACACGAAAAAATTTGATTCATTTTTACATCTGTAAGAAAAATTAACTCATTCAAAATTATTGCATTGATAAAATCTTCTGATGGATAAACTGTATAATCTATTATTTCTTCATTAATTTGAATTTTTAATTTACATCCCATCATCAAACCTAACTCATCATGTTTATTCAAAAATCCTCTTAAACTAGCTTTGATTTTTTTATTTTCTAATTCAGTAAATTTTGATACATTTTTAGAATTATCTTCAATTATGCACGCAACAGGATTATTTTTAATATGTAATACTTGTGATTCATGTGTTTTAATGTAATTTTGTATTTCTTGAATTTTATCTAAAGGCATTATTTCATTATTAGAAATTTGATTAATTAACATTTTATGTTTATTTTTAATTATTTAGTTTTTTTGAAAAAAAAGTCAGTCTCCTTTATTTGGAGACTTTGTAATGTATTAACTAGTTTATGTGAGCATTGGGCCCATCCAGCTAACACCGTAAGATGTCTCTGACTCTATTGCCCTTAGAATCATCTTTTTCTTAAAAATTAAATTTAAAAAAAATTACATGAGTGTTTATTTTTTTAACATTAAATTGATCGTAATAATTTTTTCCTCAAAATTATTTGATTTTATTATGCTGCAATTCTATATCTTCCATAGATAATGTAAATGTCTAATAAAAGAAATATGATCGCTGTCCCGATAAACCAATTACTAATTGTTGACAATTCTGTTTCAAATTCCATATCGGAATTCAGATCTAATAATATTTGATTTAATGTATCTTCATCTAGAGATTTGAAATAGTTTCCTCCGGTATTGATTGCAATCTCTTTTAGTGTTTTTTCATCTAATTCTGAATATTGAGGTTCACCATAGATGTCATCTCTGAGATACACTGGTTCTTCAGAACCAATTCCTATAGTATGAATTTGTACATTATTAATAATTGCATATTGTGTAGCCTGTTCTGGTGAAATCAAACCTGAATTGTGTATTCCATCACTAAGAAGAATTATCACTCTTTTTTTATCAAGAATAGCTGATACCATGTCTACTCCTAATGATAATCCATCACCAATTGCGGTAGCTCCGTTACCTTGCTGAATAGACGAAATTGAATTTAGTATTTTTTCTTTTACTGGTGTTAGATATGATATTGTACCTGCACCTGTTTCAAAAAGAACAATTCCAACATTATTTTTTTCACTGGTTTTTGTTACAAGTAAACTCATTGCATTTTTTGCTGCATCTAGGCGTGTTGGTTTGTAATCTGTTGCTGCCATGCTCTCTGATCCATCCAAAACTATGCCTAAATTGATTCCTTTTTTGACTCCAATTGTTTCAATTTGAGGATTTGCTAAAGCAATAATTATCAATGAGAGGACAATAACAACTAGCACAAATGGAATATGTTTTCTAATTGTATTTTTTTTTACATTTGTTTTTTTGATAGTTTCTAGTGAACTAAATTTTAAAACTGATTCCTTTTTGTTTGAATTATATCTATAATATAAAAAAATCAATAGTGGAATTAACAAAAAAAGAAATAATGCATTAATGAATCCAAACTCCATTAGTTTTTCATCTTCCATTTGTTTCTAAAATACCTATTAATTGAAATGTCAAAAGATTCCTCGCCGTTAAGATTTATCATGTCTATTCCAATTTTTTTCATATTTTTTTGATTATTTTCTATTTTTTCATCAATTAATTTTGTATATTGTTTTTGAAAATTTTTACTAGATGTGTTTACCAATACTTGTTCTCCAGTTTCAGCATCCTCTATGTATGCATAACCAATTTTTGGTATCTCTCTTTCTTTAACATCTGAAATATTTATTAAAATTATTTCATGATGTAATTTCAGAATTTTTAATGGTTTTTCATAAGAATCAGAAAGAAAATCTGAAAGAATGAATATCAAACTTTTTCTTTTTAATTTATTTTTTAATGTCGATAATGATTCTAGTATGTCTGTTTTTTTACTTTTTGGTTCATACTCTATTAACTCTTTAATTATTCTTAATACTTGTTTTTTACCTTTTCTTGAAGGAATAAATTTTTCTAATTTGTCTGTGAACATTCCTAATCCTATTCTATCGTTATTTTTCAATGCCAAAAACATCAGCGATACTGTAACTTCAAAACTCAAATCTAGTTTAGATTTTACTGTTCCAAAATTATTACTTGCAGATAAATCCAATATTACATAGATATTTAGTTCATTTTCTTCCACGAATTCTTTTACAAATAATGAATTATGTCTCGCTGATACATTCCAATCTATTCTTTTGACATCATCTCCTGGAATGTACTCTCTAACTTCTGAAAATTCAATTCCTCCACCCCTGAATTTTGAATTATAGGCTCCAGATTCAATTCCTTCAACTAAACCCTTTGTCTGGATTTGTAGATTTTTAATCTGTGCTAATAACTCTGAAATTTTACTCATTTTTAAGGAGATGTGATTTTTTCGAGGATCATGTCTATGACTTTGTCAGAATTGATTTGATCAGCTTCTGCTTCAAATGTAAGAATTAATCTATGACGTAATACTTCATGTGCAATTTCTTTAATATCTTCTGGAATCACATATCCTCTACCATTGATCATTGCATTTGATTTGGCTGCTTTTATTAACCAGATTGATGCTCTTGGTGATGCCCCAAATTCAATAATATTTTCTAATTCTAATTCGTGGTTATTTGGATTTCTTGTTGCATCTATAATATTTGCAACATAATTTAAAATAATTTTGTCAACATAAATTTTTGAATTAAATTCTTGCATTTCTGTAATTTGTTTTGAATTAAGAATAGAATTAACTTTAATCTTTGAGTCAATTGTGTTTCTTTCTATGATTTCTATTTCTTGATCCTTTGAGGGGTAATCAATTAAAATTTTTAATGCAAATCTATCTACTTGAGCTTCTGGAAGTTTGTATGTTCCTTCATTTTCAATCGGATTTTGTGTAGCAAGTACTAAAAATGGTTTATCTAACAAAAAAGTTTCACCGTGTATGCTTACTTGTTTTTCTTGCATTGCTTCTAATAATGCAGATTGAACTTTTGGAGGTGCACGGTTAATTTCATCAGCTAACACAAAATTATGAAATATTGGTCCTTTTTGAATTTCAAATGAATCAGAATTATTCTTATAAATTTTTGTTCCTAAAATATCTGCAGGTAAAAGATCTGGTGTAAATTGTATTCTTACATCATTTACATTGAAAATCTCTGCCATTGTTTTTATCATTAGTGTTTTAGCTAACCCTGGTACACTTTCAAGTAATACGTGACCATCTGAAATTATTGAAATCAATATTTTTTTAATTATCTCATCTTGACCGATGATATTTTTCTTGACTTCTGTAATAACTTCTGAAATAATTTTTGAATATTTCATTGAAATATCTGTTAATTCTAGAATTCTCTTATCTGAAATTGAAATATTTTCATTATTATCAATTGAAGACAATACTGCTATTTTTCTAAATTGTAATTAATAATCTATGGTATGTTCGACGATTGTACCAATTTTTTTTTTACTCTAGTTGAACTCAAAAAATTGTATATTGACATATGCATGGTTACTGTTATTTTTGTTTTCAATTTTTCTAATTACTCCCGCATTTGCTGAACCTATTGAAATAGAAATCGATTGGATAATTGAGGGCCAATTTGAAATTCTTCCTTCACCATTTACAGAATCCATTGAAAAAAAATTATCGTTTATTGAAAATGAAGATATTTTTGACTCATCTAAAATTATTCCTCCTGCAGAAATTTATGAAGATTTCATTACAGGTAGTGGGTACGTAATTGGCCAACGTGAAATAACTATTGATTCTGAAGAGGGCCAAATACTAAATCAAATGTTAATTGAACAAAAACGGATTAACAAAGAAAATTTTTTTCACATGATAAAATATCTTGATAGATATTCTGATGGTTATGTTGAATTGGCAGAAGCTTTACTAGATCCTGTAAAAAAACAAAATTATCAATCATCTGGAATGAGTCGTGATTCTTATCTTAATTCTAATTTAGAGAATTTTCTTGTTGAACGTGGGTATGATTTAACAAATGTAGAATCAATTCCTAATAATGCATTTTCTCCAACTAAATATACAGATATACGAACTGCAGCAGCTAAAATGGAAAATGATGGTAAGGGGTATACTGATTTGAGAGAATTACTCCCTGATTATGTTAAATCTGATTCTCAAACTATGAAAAATGAAATGATACGCAAATTGTCTGAGCAAACAACCAACGTATATGATTCCATTTCATCTAGTCGGTTAGAAATTTCTGTCAAACAAAGTCCTGATTTGTTTAATACAATTAATGATAATCTATTTGATGATTTTCAATTTGTAAATACAAAATTTGAAAACACTCAACATGTAATTGATTCATTAGAAAAACCACAAATTCAATTTGAAATATCTGACTCGTTTGATTATTCTGTTTTGATTTATGGATCTGTAGTACCTATGTTGATTTTAATTGGATATTTCATGTATAGAAAATCTATCAAAAAACGTTCTTTAGAAATTATTACTGTTTCACCATCCATAAATTATGTGGAAAATACTTTGAATCTTATTGAATCCTCTAGAATTTTATTTGAAAATGATTCTAAAAAATATGCATTTGAGAAATTTAGTCAGGCAATTAGATATTATTATTCTCATAAATTAGAAATTAATTTAGATTTAACTCGAACTGAAATAATGTTTGAACTTAAAAAATCCAATATTAAAAACTCTAACAAAATTAACCGATGGCTTCAGTTATGTGGTCAGGTAGAATTTGTAAGATATGAATCCACACAAAAAGAATTCATCAAAGCATTAAGTGATTTCACAAAACTAGTTTCTTAATTTTTGATTTTGATTGTACACGTTAAAAAATTTTTGTCAATTTTTAAATTCCCTAAAAATCTCTTGGTCTCAAATTCATCAATTTGAAGCAAGTTTGCTGTATTTTTGTAAATAATTTCTCCTGCGTGATTTAGAAAAGCAACTTCTAAGATTACTTTGTCTTTTTTATTTTGATCATTGTTAAATTGACCTGAAATTGTAGTTAAACCAAACTCATCCCTGACACATGAAAATTTCTGAATTCCATATTTTTTGTCTTTTTCAGGATCAAATGATTGATCCTGATTATTTTTCACATCATTATTATTCTCATTGAGTTCTTTTTCTTTGATTTTTCTATTAGATTCTAAAATTTCAAATAATTGATCCTGATTTTTTGTTTCCTCTTGTTTCAAAATTTTTTCTAAAACGAGTTCTACAATATTTGTTGTCATTTCCTCTTGGTTTAATTCTAATTTATTTGAACCTGTTTTTGATTTTGAATATGGAAAATGTTCATGATATTTATCAAAAATTATACTTTGTATAAGATATTCATCTGTAATGCATATTGTAATTGCACCTTCATTTGTATAATTAAAAAAACATTTTATATTTTTGTAGGGCATCCCAACCAAATATGCATTTTCAAACATAAATTCTAAATTTGATTTTTTTTCATTAATCCAATAATTTCTTAATTTCTCATTATCTTCATATTTTATAATTTCAATTTGTATTGTGGCTACTTTGTATTTGTTAACTATTGGATCATAAACTCTTCCAACATCTCTTAGTAAACCTTGAATTGATTCTATTTCGTATTCCTCATTAGAACTAGATTGTTTATCTACGTACTTCCAGACAGTTCTTAGTGTAATTTCATCAAATTCTTCCTGTGCCGGTAACAGTTTTTTCATTTTTCCAAGTTTTTGTTTGGTCTTAATTTCATCTTTTTCTGGCTCACTTGTAATTTTTTCTGTTCCGTCTCTAGTAATTTCTCTCTTTAGTGAATTTGAAGCTTCTTTCACTGCAATTTCTCTCTCTTTTTGTTCTTCAGTCTCAGCAATTACATTTTGATGTATTGAAAATGTAATTAAAATTAGAAAAAGTGTAAAAAATAGTAATAATTTCATATGTTTTAGATATTTTTTAAATATTAATATTAAATTGGTACATCTATAGAATGAACCATTTTCTTTTTATTAATTTTCTATGAAAATGAATATATGAATAAGTTTAGGATCATTACATTTGTAATTTTAACTACGTTTGTACTTTCAATGCCGTTTTCTACAATTAGTGTAGATGCCCAACCACCTGGTCAAGGCTCTGCTACTATGAAAACTCCGGGTATTATTATGAAATTCTGTCAAAACGCTGCTACTACATTACAAGATTGTGATGAAAAATATAGTGGTTATACTCATACTGACAGAATTTATGTTTTAGTTTATGCTAATGGGTGGAATGAAGATCCTCTTAAGATTGAAGATATTGGAAGAGAACTTGGTAATGGAGAAGGATCTATTACCGTAACTACTAGAGACAATACAAGTGACTTAGTGGGTTTTACTGAAACAGGTCCTGACACAGGAGTCTTCTTAGGTGTTGTAAAATTAACTGGTAAAGCAATGAATGTAGTTCATGATGAAAATAATGTTCAAATTAAAACAATGGGTATGAACATGGGTAATATTATGGAAATGACTGGGATGATGGGTATGAAAATGTATTCTTGGATGATGAGTGCTCATGATGTTGCAGTCAAACTAGGAACTGGAACACAAGATGGTGCAGTAACTGTATCATGGGAAGCAAATGAGGATGTAAAAATTGTCAAGTCTGCTACATGGGAATGGAGATTGGGTGAAATAGAATTTGACAAACCACAATTTATCAAAGGCGAACCCATTACCTTCAAACTTCATGATGCTGACTTGTGGATTCATCATGCAGACTTTCATACTTATTACATACACGCTTATTCTGATTCCGACATGGCAGGAATCTATGTCCCAGTACAATTTACTCCAAACCATGACCATGGTGGTCAATTAGGTGGCGGTGAAGTTGAAGACGTGCAATTATCTGAACCAGCATCATCATCATTAATCAAATATACTCCTGATGGTGAATACAAATTATATTTCTGGTGGCAACCAGGTGGTGTTATTGGTGTTGATAAAGACTATAACATCAACATAATGGTTCACGATGGTCTTACTGATATCATGAAAAGCAAGTTAACTTATGGCATGGAAATTTATCTTAACGGTGAATTAATTGAGAAAAGAACTGAAAGATTTGCAGATGATGGTCATGCTGTTGAACCTGTTAGATTTGATGAAAGAGGAACAGCCAAAATTATAATTACTGACATCTTTGACGGTGATGTTAAACAAGACTTTTCATTCCAAGTAGCACCAGAAGCTGTTGTAAAACAAGTTGTTGGTAAACACTCTGCATTTACTGAAGGAAATATTCCTGAAGATTGGAAAGGAAGAATGCATGGACACTATGTCGATCTTCTAAAGGGTTCATTTGATGTAACATTTGATGATAGTTCATTTGCCAAAAATACACTAAGAGTCAGTGATGGCGACTCAATCTATGTTGAGTATGAGGATAGAACATTACCTAATGACAATGAAGGATTATTGGGTGGACCTTACACGTCAGCAGACTATATTGAAATTATTGCACAAACATTTGTGTTTGACCATGTAACTGGCTATGTTGACAATATTACTGAGTAATAGTTGCTAATTTATTATATAGAAATCTCCATCTTTAATGTAAAGTGAAATGAATACTATCTTATTTCTGATTTTTTCTTTTGTTTTGGTCTTTGGAACTATTCAATCTGTATATGGTCATGGATTAGGATCTGTAGAAAGTGATATTGAATTTTTTAATGACAATTTCTATAAAGTTAAAGTTCAAACCACTCCTGATGTTTTACATGGCAATGAATCTGAAATAGGATTCAAAATTTCAACAATAAACCATGATGACGAAAGTGTTGTCTCAAATATTGAATATTTGATAGATATTATAAATCCTGAAAACGGCGAATCTATTTTATCTTTTTATGCCTATTCTCCAAATGAATCATTTAGTGCAAAAATTATTCCAAATCCTGAAATAAATTTTTCTGGTGATAAAACTACGGATGATTTTTGGATCGGTATATTGAATGATCCTCTTAAAATTGAGGCTCCTCTGTTCATGCAAGGTGGACTAGTGCAGGTAAATACAAAAATTTTATCAATTGATTCTGAATCAATTCCCAGACCCCCTGTGTTTGAAACCTTGTTAACTATTGGGGAATACATTCCATTTGAAATCAATTCTGATAAAAAATATGATTTAATGTTTGCAACATATTTTGATAAAATTGATAAATTTCATTATGATGAAAATAGTAAAAAACTAACAGCAGATATGCCGTTTACCTGGGATGTTGATTTTATTAAAAAAATACCTTATGTTCATGCTGAATACTATATTCCAAAATCTATGAAAGTTTTCAATGATCATGAGATACAAATGACTGTAAATGATATTTCTATTTTGGGTACTATTGACCGTTCTGGAGATAAAGAAATAGTTGTTCACTTTTTAATTCCTACAAAAAAATTGATGAAACTATATGATGAAATTCCATCTGATACTCACGACAAAATAATATTTGGATTGGAATCCGGAAAACTACGTGATATTCAAAAAGATAATGCTTTGTTAGAATTAGGCGACAAAGTAATTGTTCTATCTACACAAGAAGATTGGAAATTTCATTTGACTTTAACTCCTCAAGGAAAAATAAATCCTAATAATAAAATTAATTTCAATTTGGAATTTAGAGATCCTATTACTAACATTGTGATCCCTCAAATTACATATGATCTTGATGTATTTCTAAATGGTAAGGAAGCAGAATCTTTTCGTAATCTAGAAACATTAAGCGGCAAGGATTCTGTTCCGATACTTTTTGATGAAACTGGTGCTGTCATATTGAAAATTTCAAATGTTAATAATTTTGACACCTCTGGAGAATTTTCATTTAAAGTTACTGAGCCTAAAACTGAAATTATTTTTGATAGATCTATAGAAATTACTTTGAATTCATCAATTCCTGGATGCGAATTAGATTCTTCATGTTATTTACCTTATGAAGAAAAATTATCTGGAGGAGAAATTATTTTATGGACAAATATTGATTCAGCTGCACATACAGTTACTTCGGGAAATCCTGTTGAAGGTAAATCTGACTATTTTGATAGTGGTATAATTCCTCCTGGAAATAATTTTTTACATAAATTTGATGATACTGGTATATTCCAATACTATTGTGAATTACATCCTTGGATGCTTGGAGTTATTTCTGTAGGTGACTCTAAAATCCCATCTTGGATTAAAAATAATGCCGGATGGTGGGCAGACGGTACCATCGATGACAATTCATTTGTTCAAGGTGTTCAATATTTGATTAAAAATAATATTTTAATTGTCTCTTCTCAAACAACTAATGATATTCAAGAAAAAATCCCATCTTGGATTAAAAATAATGCCGGATGGTGGGCAGATGGCACAATTGATGATGAATCCTTTATCAGAGGAATTGAATATTTGGTATCTAATGGAATAATTCATATTAAAAATAGTTAATCAGTTCGATTACAACCACATTTAACATATATGACTTTGAATTCTCCTTCTGTTTTGATATTGTGTGACATTGGTTTGTTACAATATTGACAATCTATTGCCCCGTGATATTCTTCTACTTTCACTATTTCATATTCCCATGATTTTTTCTTATTGTCCCAATACACTGAATTTATTTCAGTTGGAGTATCCATATATGATGTCTCTGTCAATTATTTAATTAATTTTTAGAATGGCATTTTATTAATTAGGCATAAAAAAATCCGATTAAACCGTAAATAGGGCTATTATTAGATTAATTTATGAAAGATATTGCAATTAACACTATTTTAGATTCCATGAATGGTGATACTGCATATCTTACAGATATGTGGGAAAATTGTGTTGATGAAAAAAGAAAAAGATATCCTAGGAATAAATTTTCTTCAGTTTTAGAAAAAATGGAAGAATTTGGATATTTAAAAAAACAAGGATACAAAACTGAAATTACTTTAACAAAATTACAATTTATTGATACAGCAGATCATATGGGATTTATTAATAATATTATTTTTACTAATGAATCCTTGATTAACAAATCTCTAAAAAAATTAGACAGCAAGAAAATTTTCATTGACATTTCTAAAGATCTTAATTCACAAAAATTAAATAAATTAATTTTAAAAGATTATGATTTACTTATAAAAGGAATTACTAGCATGTTGGAATTATCTTCATCAGTTTTACTAACTATTGAAAATACTGAAAATACTGAATTAAAAAAAGAATTAAAATTTTCTTTTAAACAAATTAAAGAATTTTTAGATGAATCTAATGAAATATTAATGAAATTTAGAGGTTCAAACGAAAGAATTGTCTTACAACGAATTTTAAATAATAAAATCCCAAAACCTGGATGCCTAAAAATTTAATTTTTTTTACTGAATTGAATAGTGAACATCACAAAATAACACGATCCCATTTGATAATGTTTTTGCTGAAATACTATGGCCATCTGTTACAGTTTTTCCACAAACATAACACTCAACTTTTGAAACAGAAGATTGAATTTCATGGTTAGTGCTTGTTTTTTGCATTATTGTTTTACTTTGCATTCTCATCATGATCATCATGCGATCAACTATGCTATAAAGGTACCGTACTATACCGTAATCGATAAAATTAGGTGTGTTATTTGGTTATAATATGCCATTTTTGAGTCAATATTCTCAATATATTGTACCTATTTTCCCAACGAGACTTTAAATATTAAACAGTGAAAATTTTGTTTATGGGTGGACACCTTTGGAAATGCTCAAGCAAAAGTAATACCCCTAGATTTATCTGAAAATCAATTTCAAATTTATAATAAAATATCTCGAAATTACTCTCATTCATTTCTCTTTGAATCATTATCTGGACCTGAAGTTTTAGCTGAAACTTCTGTAATGGGGTTTGATCCTAAAATTATCTTTAAAGGATATTCTCATAAGGTCGAAATTATTGAAAATAATGAAACTACCAGCATTGTAACTAATGATCCATTTGTAGAATTAAAAAAATTACTAGGAAAATCAAATGATCAAAAATATCGATATCTTGGAGGAGCAGTTGGAGTTGTAAATTATGATTCAATTAGATTAATTGAGAATATTTCAGAAGAAAGTAATTTGACTCAACCAATTATGGAATTTGGAATTTATGATGATGGATTACTATATGATAATGTTGAAAAAAAATTATTTTATTTTTATCATGATGTAAACAGGTATGATCAATTAATTGTAAGTGAAGATTCATTTGATAAATTTAATTCTAGTGAAGTTATTCCAAATATGGATAAAGAAAAATTTTCAAATATTGTAAATAAAGCAAAACAGTATATTCATGATGGAGATATTTTTCAAGTTGTTTTATCCCGTAAATTTGCATTTGACACTAGCGGTGATAATTTAACACTTTACAAAACCTTGAGAAAATTAAATCCGTCTCCATACATGTATCACTTAAAACAAGATTCTAAAATAACAATTGGTGCATCTCCTGAAATGTTAGTTAGAATTACTGATGATAAGGTAGAAACTTTTCCAATTGCTGGAACTAGAAAGATAACTGATAATGAAGAGAAAAACAAAGCATTGTCTGAAGAATTAATTCATGATGAAAAGGAATTAGCAGAACATACAATGCTTGTTGATTTGGGACGCAATGACATTGGTAAAGTTTGTAAATATGGCACTGTTCATCCTGAATCTTTGATGCAAATCAAAAGATTCAGTCATGTTCAACATATTGTAAGTCACATTGTTGGCAATTTGGACTCCAAAAATGACATGTTTGATGCATTTCAAGCCGTATTTCCTGCAGGAACTGTTTCAGGTGCTCCAAAAGTTCGAGCAATGCAGATAATTGATGAACTGGAGGCTGAAAAGCGAGGCCCATATGCTGGAGCTGTAGGCTATTTTTCTTATAATGGATGTTGTGATTTTGCAATTGCAATTCGAAGTATTTTCATAGAAAATAATAAAGGATTTGTGCAATCTGGGGCAGGTATTGTTTCAGATTCAGTTGCAGAAAACGAATTTAAAGAAACTGAACACAAAGCAGGTGCAATGCTTCAAGCACTAAAGGAGGCATCAAAATGAAATTTTTGATTATTGATAATTATGATTCATTTGTTTACAATATAGCTCAATATCTTGGAGAATTGGGAGTTGAATGTGATGTATTTAGAAATGACAAAATTACTGTCTCACAAATTAAAGAAAATGATTATGATGGAATAATAATTTCTCCCGGACCTGGAACTCCTGAGGATAAAAAATATTTTGGAATATGCAGTGAGGTAATCAAAGATGTTGGTCCAACAACTCCTATTTTGGGAGTATGTCTAGGTCATCAAGGAATTATTGATGCATTTGGAGGTAAAGTTACTAATGCAGGATGTGTACGACATGGTAAAACTAGTCCGGTTCAACATATTGATTCAGAATTATTCAAAGATGTAAAAAATCCTTTTCGTGCTACACGTTATCATAGTCTAGTTGGAGATAAAACAATAATTCCAGATGTGTTAGAAGTTATAGCTACTGCAAATGATGATGGTGAAATTATGGCAATTAAACATAAAGAATTTTTAATTCAAGGAGTACAATTCCATCCTGAATCAATAATGACTGAGGACGGCAAAAAAATTCTTGGTAATTTTATCAGACAGGTTAAAGAAAAATGATTTCTGAATATATTTCTAAATTAGAACAAAAAATTGATCTTACTTATGATCAAATGAATGAAATCATGTCCGAAGTACTTTCTGGCAAAACTGATGATAATCAAAATATGAGTATTTTATCTAATTTATCTAAGAAAGGTGAAACTGATGATGAATTACTTGGAATGCTGGATAAAATGCAGGAATTATCTCTAAAAATTACGCCTAAAAACCAAGGAACTGTAATTGATATGTGTGGAACTGGGGGTGATAAATTACAAACATTCAATATTTCTACTACTGCATCATTTGTAGTTGCAGCTGCTGGTGGTATTGTTGCTAAACATGGAAACAGATCTAGTTCAGGAATTTCAGGAAGTGCTGATATCTTTGAATATTTTGGATATGATCTTAATTCTGAACCTTCTACTATTACAAATATTTTAGAAAAACATAGAATTTGTTTTATGTTTGCACAAAAGTTCCATCCTGCAATGAAAAATGTTTCATCTGCTAGAAAACAATTAGGAACTAGAACTGCATTTAATTTACTTGGACCTCTATCAAATCCTGCAAATATAAAAAATCAATTAGTTGGCGTTTTTTCAAATGAATTTCTTACTAGATTGCCACAAATTCTTAAAAGAAAAGGAGTAGAAAATATAATGGCTGTACGTTCCAATGATGGAATGGATGAATTTTCTACTAGTTCCACAAACAGTGTTTGTATTTTAAAAAATAATACTGTCTCTGTTAATTCAATAGATCCTGAGTTTCTTGGTTTGCGCAAATCATCACTTAGAGACATTCAAATTAAAACTAAACAAGATGCAGTTGAATCTTTTGTAAACGTTCTAAATAATACTGCTAATCAATCTATGATTGAAACTACCGCATTAAATGCAGCTGGAGGATTATTAGTTGGAAATGTTGTAGATAGTTTTGAAGAAGGTGTAAAACTTGCACTAAATACTATTAGTGAAGGTAAGGCGATGAATTTGCTGGAGAAATTTGTGGCTGATTCTGGAGATATTGAAAAATTAAAGGAGATTATCGATGGTTGAAAATATTTTAAAAAAATTAGTGAATAATTCTCAAATTGCAATTGATGATGGGGTTTATGATGTCGATGTAAATTTACAAAAATCTAATCAAGACTTTCAACAAATAATAAAATCAAATTCACATGCAACATTACTTACTGAAGTAAAGTTTTCATCACCTTCATTAGGAAAAATTAGAACAATTGGTGATCCTAGCAGTATTGCTAAACAAATGATTGAAGGCGGTTCTAAAGCATTATCTGTTTTAACTCAACCTCATTTGTTTAATGGCTCCCCTGATTATTTTATTCAAGTAAGACAATCAGTAGATGTTCCATTATTAATGAAGGACATTATGATTGATAAAATTCAAATTGATACTGCAAAAAAAATTGGCGCTGATTACATGTTGGTAATTCAATCGCTTTTTGATCAAAAATTTCTTAGTGATATTGATGATTTTATTGCATATGGGCATAAACAGAATTTGAATGTATTACTTGAGGTTCATACAAAAGAAGAATTTCAAAATGCGTTAAAAACCGAAGCCGATATCATTGGAATTAATAATAGAAATTTGGATACTTTGGAAATTGATCTTAAAACTACTGAATTAGTTTTATCTGGATATAATAAATCTCGAATAATTTTATCTGAAAGTGGTATTGAAACTCCAAATGACATTCAATACTTAAAAAAGTGTGGAGCTGATGCATTTTTGATAGGTTCAAGTATAATGAAAAGTGATAATATTGTGGAACAGGTAACAAAATTGGTGAATTCGTATTGAAATATCCTAAAAATGGGAAATTTGGAGAATTTGGTGGTCAGTATATTCCTGAAACACTTGTACCTGCAATAGAAGAATTGGAAGAAAATTACCTAAAATTCAAAAACGATAAAAAATTCAAACAAGAATTAGATTATTATCTTAAAGTATATGCTGGAAGACCCACTCCGTTATACTTTGCAAAAAATTTGTCTGAAAAATTAGGTGGTGCAAAAATCTATCTAAAAAGGGAAGATCTATTGCATGGGGGGGCTCATAAAATTAACAATACTTTGGGACAAGCACTTTTAGCAAAAAAAATGAATAAGAAACGAATTATTGCAGAAACTGGTGCTGGCCAACATGGTGTTGCAACTTCAATGGCCTGTGCTGCATTAGGTATGAAAGCTGAAGTGTATATGGGATACAAGGATACAATTAGACAAAAACAAAATGTGTATAGGATGAATATGTTGGGTTCAAAAGTTCATCCTGTAAAATCTGGTTCTAAGACATTAAAAGATGCAATTAATGATGCAATTAGAGATTGGATTACAAATGTTGAAACAACATATTATCTATTAGGATCTGCAGTTGGTCCTCACCCATATCCGGTTATGGTCAGAGATTTTCAAAGTGTTATTGGAAATGAAATTAAATCTCAGATGAAAAAAATCAATAACAAAGAACCTGATACTGTCATTGCATGTGTTGGCGGCGGTTCAAATGCAATTGGCACATTCTATCCTTTAGTTGATACAAGTGCTGAAATTATTGGTGTCGAAGCAGCTGGTATGGGATTAAAATCAAAGTTACATTCAGCCACCTTATCTGCAGGAAGTAAAGGGGTCTTGCATGGAATGATGACTTATTTACTTCAAAACAGCGAAGGCCAAATTACAGAAACTCACAGTATTTCTGCAGGATTAGACTATCCTGGTGTTGGACCTGAACATGCCTACTATAAAGACACAAAACGTGTAAAGTATCATTCTGCTACTGACAAAGAAGTTCTAGATGCCTTTTTGACTTTAACTCAAACTGAAGGAATTATTCCAGCATTGGAATCTTCTCATGCTATTTCTGAAGCAATGAAAGTTGCCAAAAAAGGTAAATCTTCTGAATCTGTTGTTGTCACTCTTTCAGGAAGGGGTGATAAGGATGTTGAAGAAGTTCAAAAATATTTAGATGCTAATACAAATAATTAATAATTTAAAATTGACTTGGATTGCAAATCGTATCTAAATAAACAATTAATATTTTTTATTTATTTTAATGATTGAGCAAACTCTTCAAGTTTTTGCTTCTTTTCTTCAGGTGATAATGTCAGTAATCCTTTCCATTTGTTTTTCATTTCTGCTTTTTGATCTTCTTTTTGTTCATCAGACATTGTGTCCCATTGTAATTTTATTTGCATAAAGTGAACAATCATTGCAGCTTTATCTGGAATTGATAATGATTTCCAAGCCTCTCCCATTTCTTTAAATTGTTTTTTCTTTTCAGCAATTTGCTCTGGAGTCATGTCTTTGTAATAATCTCTTATTCTTTTATCGTGTTTACTATCTTTCTTATTGTCACTATGTTTTTTCTTTTTGTTTGAATCAAAGGATTTTGCATCTGTAACATAGAGTACTTCTCCATTACCTGCATCAACTAGAACTTTACTGTATTCATGATTATCATTTGTCATAACTACTTTGTAAACTAGATATCCGTTAATTGATGAAAGTTTTGCATACATGCTTTTGGCATCTGTTACTTCATCTTCAGCAATTGTCATTGCATCAACCAATGTAATTTGAGTTAATTTGGAATAATCTTCATAATTTTCGACTGGGATGGTTCCTTCTATGCTAGGATATTTTGTTTTATCCCAGTCTGCAAATGCAGGCGATAATCCTATCATTCCAATCAATGTAACAATTGCCGTTATTGCAATAATGTTTTTTGAAACCATATTGATCAAAGACAATTTTAGGAATATAAAAGATAATCGTATAATTTATTCTAGTTTAAGAAAATAATTGTCTGATTTATTCAGTAATAATTTTTTTTGATGTTATTTTTAGCACTAGTAAATTTTGAAATTATAAAAATTCAAATTTTCTTTTTTAATAATGCTTCTTCAGGGGTTTTTTTGTTATTTGATTCCCAATGCCAATTATGATGTTTCTTCCAATGCTTTTCTAATTCTTCAGTTGTAGGTTCTTTTCCAAGTGGACTGCCACATATTTTACACTGTTTCAATTTTTACATCCTTTGATTTTTTTTTCGATTTAATTAATGGGTGACATTGAACAGGTAAATTCTCATCATCCATGCTATTATTTTTTTAAACTTTCATTTTATTTATTCTTCTGCATTAATTGTGTCTGGATCATTGTTTCCTGGAAGATATTTGTCTCCAAGTATGTTTTTCATTTTTTCATCAAATTCCTCTTGTAATCTTGTAAGATACATCTCTGCTTCTGTTTCATCATCAGGGATTCCTGTATCTGTATCAAAATTAAATCCAGTTGCCAAATGGTAAAATTCTTCAAAAAATTCTTTACAATCAATTACATCTGCATCTTTGTCTATGGCTATAACTAGGAATTCTTTGTCTATTTTGAATGTGAGGCAAACTTCCTCTTCAATCATGGTATCTACAATCACTGCCATCAAATATGGAACGTATTTTTTGTCCAAAGATTTACTTCCGGTATTAGAAATCCATAATTCCTTTTTATCAAGCAAATCATCAAATGTCCTGATTGTGACATCTCGAACATCTGAATCTAAATGTGCTGATTTTGATTTCCACAATGATTCCTCGTATCTGCCTGGTTCAACATAAATCATATTAAAATTTAAATTTTCATTAATTTCTTCAAATTCCCATACTTGTTTGTTTGTCCACATGGGTGAGAATTCTTCAATTGTTTTTTTTGTATGTAAATTCATTATTATTCCTTTAATCACTACCGTTTAATCTTATCTAGAATCATTTATCCCTGATTTTAAAAATTCTATTGTACATTCTGCCAATTCTTTGTCTGAATGTTTTTCAATTTTATGTTTACAATTTGGACAGATTCCTTTTTTTGCATCTCCTAAATCATCTCCTACTTGTTTCATACAACATTCCATTAATTCTGAAGTTGAATGTGATTCCATTGACAATTTACATGTTGGACATTCTGCCATTTCTTAAATATGAACTATGTTATACCAATAAATAATATTTGTTTTTAAAAAATATTGTTAATAAAAAATTAAAAAAAATTCAAAGGTAATTGTTAAATCAACATCATTGAAATAATCCATAAAATTGAATATAATTTAGAATTTATACATTAATTCAATATAAAAAATATTGATTGCTGTTCTTAATTGAAAAATACAGTCTGTTTAACAATAATGAAAACAATTTCATAAACGAAATTTTATTCACTATGTAATTTTTTACAATTAACTAAACAATACCATGAATCCAATTGCTGAAGCAACCAATGAAATTCCCATACAGATATAAAATTTTACAAATTTTATGCTCATACAATATAGGTAATATCTCTAAAATTAATAGTTTAGAATCATGAAAACAGGCAAGTTTTACCACCATCATCGACTCTTTGGGAGTTACATTGTGATAAAACCAGCACAAATCCTGTTCTCTTGAATCTATTAATTTAACTTCAAAAAAATTCTTAAAATAAAATGAGTTGCGTTATTTGGTCAAAATGGGTGAAAAAAATTATGCTTTTTAAATGAAGGCTATTTTTTGCGTCATATTCACATTAAATATTTTATTTGTGACAAATTATTGCAATTAATGACTCAAAATAATGTAATTGAATGGTCTGAACAATATCTTCTAAATGTTTCAGATTTTATGGCTGAATCAAATCCTGGTGTTTTTGAGGATTCTCACAGCTTTATCAAATATGGATTCACTTGGATTGTTGATTCTGAAAAATTAAATGAAAAAATTGTTTTTTCTATTAATGAAATTAAACTTAGTACTGAATTTCATTCTTTATTGTCTTGGATTAGGGTATCTAAAAATAATGATCTGTTATTAAAACATGAACAGGGACACTTTGATCTAGCTGAACAAATTAAAAGAAAATATCAAAAAATATTTGAAAATTCTTTTTATGATAAATATTTTCCTACACGTGGACAAAACGAGTCTCAACGAAAACAATTTGCAAAAGAAGATTCAGGTAAAATGATTATAAATGAAGTCAAAAAATTGAATTTGAATTTAAATGAAAAACGAGATGAATATGATCAGAAAACAGATTTTGGAAAAAATTTTTTAGAACAAAAGAAATATGATGAACTTTTTAATAAATTAAGAAATTAAATCTTCATTGATTTTTAATAATTTTATTTTCTGCAATTGAATTAATGTAATTTACTAAACTACGATAATATTTTAAATGAAAATCAATATCTTTAATTTCTGTTTGTTTTAATTCTTCTAATTCTGGTCCAAAATCTCTCTTATCTGTTTGAATCTGGTCTAATGTTTTTTCATTTACTTCGATCATATGAAATAAACTGTGAAGTACTTCGCCTTTTTGAAGTGTTTTATCACATGATTTTTGTAATAATATTTCTACCCAATCCATAAATAATTTTACAAATTAATTATATCATCATTAGACTTGATTAAAACAAACTTCAACTCAATTTTTTTTAGTGATTTTTCTGCCTGTATTAATTAGATTTTTTTTGGTTGCCTGTTTTTTCATTACTTCTTTCAGTGTCTGAATGGACTTCTGTATGTTGGTATAGATCCTCTTTAGAATCAAATATTTGATCACAATAGGAGCATTGATGCATGAACTTGATACTCAATTGCTATTTTTATGAGTTTCATGATTTTCTTATAAGTTAAAAATTTCTTTTATAAGCTAGATTTTGAAATTACTTTCTAAATATTTGTTATATTGCTTTAAAACAAAATAAAATTTTAAATTATTTTTTTATGATGTCTGAATTTCTATTTTTGAATTGCATGTAGGATAATGACCAACATCATTTTTTATTTTTTCAATTAATTCTAATTGTTCTTGTTTCTGATTATCTGTAAAGATTCTTTGGTAAAATGCTGTTTTTTTCATACATTCATTTCCATCAAAATCTGTATCTAAAAATTTTGTAAACGTTCTTTCAAGATTATCTGTTTCGCCAACAAATATTGGTTCTTTACTTCTATTGTATAATACATAAATCCCTGAAACAGATTTTACAAATTTTGCACTTTCTAACCATACTCTCATTTTGTCATCAAGAAATTCCATACTGTCTATATTTTTAATTGATATTAAAATGATGATGAAAAATTTTGTATATTACAAGAACCTTCATGCTTTTAATACCTAAAACCGAGATGATTAATCCTGTCTCTTATAGAAAAATTTCCCGATCAATTTACTCCTAGAAAAATTCAAAAAACCATTCTTGATGAAATTGAATCAAATTTGAAATCTGGATTCAAAAAAATTGTTATTTGTGCCCCTACTGGTGTTGGTAAATCTTTAGTCGGTGCAACTGTTTCAAATTATTTTGATAGTTCATTTACTGTTACTGCATCAAAACATTTGCAGGATCAATATATCAAAGACATCCCTTTTTTAAAACCAGTTAAAGGGAAACAAAATTTTCCTTGTCTTAAATTAATGTCATTTGAAAAAGTGGATGATACCAAACGTGCTATGCATTTGGGACTGACTTGTGACAAAGGTCAATGTCAAGAACGAGTAAGTAAAAATGGTAAAGAAATTGTTCAAGTTTGTGATTTTAAACCTACTATAAAACAAGTAGAAGAAAATACTCAAGATTCTTTATCTTGCAGTTACTATATGCAAAAATATGATGCATTAGTTTCAAAGCATTCTTTGTGGAATTATCATGCTTTTTTTACAATAATGAAATTTAACAGAAAATTATTTGAAGATTACCTCGATAGAAAAGTTACTATTTTTGACGAGGCTCATAAAATTGAAGATCAGATTATTCAGTTTGTTGGATTTGATATTTTTGCAGGACAGGTAGATGAATGCAATCTTAATCCTGATAAATATAATTTCTCTGATTTAGATTCAATGATACAATTGACTGATGATATTGCTTATTCTTATGCTAAAAAAATCAAAGACATCAAAGAAAGTCCAGTATTTCAAAATAATCCTGATTTTGAATTAATTACAGGATTGGAAAGACGTTACGATAGGGCTGCACAGGCTAAAGTTGATATAATTTCTGACAAAGATAATTTCATAGTTAATGAACCTGTTAAGGACATCAATGGAAATTTTAGAACTATTTCTGTAAAACCAATTGATGTGTCAAAATTTGCAAATCAATTTTTTGATACTGAATATCAAATATTTATGTCTGCAACAATTGACAAACTTGGTTTTTGTGAAAATATGGGATTAGAAAAAGATGATGTTGCATTTGTAGATACTCCAAAATCTCCTTTTCCTATTGAAAACAGACGAATTGATCTTCTAAATATTAGAAGATTAAGTTACGGTTCAACTGAAGATGATGAATTAGAAGTCATTAAAACAATTGATAGAATTTTAGATGAACACTCAAATGAAAGAGGTTTAATTCTGACTTCTTCAATTCCTCGTTGTCAAAAAATTCTTCGATATTTATCTCCAAAAAATACTCAAAGAATTCGATTATGTCATAGTAAAAACAAAGATGATAAAACTCAAGATGATGTAATCTCTGAACATTCTACTGACCCAACAGGAGTGTTACTTTCTTCATCTTTATGGGAAGGTGTTGATCTTAAAGATGATTTGTCTCGTTTTCAAATTATTGCTAAAGTACCTTACCCAAATTACACTGAAAAACGAACAAAGGCAAAAATGAACAAGTTTCCATTATGGTATACTTCTCAAACTCTGACAAAACTGTTACAGGGTTTTGGTCGTTCAATTCGTAGTGACAAAGATTGGGCAAAAACATACGTTTTGGATAAAGCAGTAAATAATGTCTTTTTCAAGGCTCAACAAATGATACCTAAGGCATATTATGATGTTTTAGGTATTGATGAAATTTAATTTATGAGAATTATTTAATTAATTTTGTAGAATGTCTATACAAATCGTGAAGATTTTTTCCATCTAAATTTTGATTATTTTCATCTAATTCTGTTTCATGCAATATTTCATCAAAATTGTATTCAGTTTTATTTTTAATTGAATCTTTTTTGTCATTTTTATCGTTTGTTGTTTCGTTAAATTTTTTTAATTGTTTTAAAACATCATTATTGCAATTATGCCAAAGTTTCATTGATTTATCTGAATTGTTAGTAAATTCAGGATTTTTTTCAATCATGTTGTTACTTAAGGTTAGGATTTGTTTTGCTAGAAATAACGGTCTTGTTTTAATATTATTAAATTCATTAAAACAATCCTCACAAACATTTATGGAATATTCTAAATTAATTTTTCTTATGATTTTCATGTCATGTTCACATTGATAAATTTCTGAATCGTTCAATAAGTCTAGTAAAAATACTTTGTATTTAATTTCTTATGGATTTGCGTATGTGATGGCACCTTTTGCAGCTGAACCTACAAGCGTTGCAAATTTTGCTAATGCCCCTGAAGTGTAATTTGCTTCAGGTTTTTCCCAATCTTTTTTCCTATTCTCTAATTCTTCATTTGATACATGAAGATCAATAATGTTCGTTTCTGTATCAATTGTAACTTCATCTCCATTTTTGACTAATGCAATTGGCCCACCAACATATGCTTCTGGTGCAACATGCCCCACCATAAATCCACGAGTACCGCCCGAAAATCTACCATCTGTGACCATTGCTACTTTCTTTCCTAATCCTTGACCTACCAATGCTGCAGTTGTTGCTAACATTTCTCTCATGCCTGGTCCTCCTTTTGGTCCTTCATATCTAATTACCACTACATTACCTTCTTCAATTTCTCCTTTTGATACTGCATCAAATGCCAGTTCTTCTCTGTCAAACACTTTAGCTTTTCCTGTAAATTTTGTCATTTCTACCCCTGCAGTTTTGATTACAGCTCCTTCAGGTGCAAGGGTTCCTTTTAGAACAACTGCTGTTCCAACTTCGTGTAGAGGATTTTCAATTGATCTTACAATATGTTGTTCTGTATCAGGTAATTTGAATGCGTTAAGATTTTCCTTTATTGTTTTACCTGTTACTGTAATACAATTTTCATTTAGTAATCCTTTATCTAATAATTTTTTTAGTACAAATGGTATTCCTCCAATTCTATCTAATGATTCCATTACATAATTTCCACCAGGTTTCATATCTGCTAAATGTGGTGTTTTCTTTCTAATTCTTTCAAAATCATCATATGTTAAATCAATATTTACTTCATTTGCAAGTGCAAGTAAATGTAATATGCCATTTGTTGAACCTCCAACTGAATTTAACATCATTATTGCATTTTCAAATGCTTCAAAAGTTAAGATTTCTCGAGGTCTAATATTCATCTCTAAAAGTTTAGCGCATGCTATACCTGAATCGTATACCATTGAATTTCGTCTGTCATCTTCTGCAGGCGGACTGGCACTGCCTGGTAATGCTAAACCAATAGCTTCTGAAATTGATGCCATAGTGTTTGCAGTAAACATTCCTCCACATGAACCTGCATTTGGACAAGCTACGTTTTCAATATTTTTTAAATCCTCAAGTGATAATTTTCCTGCATCATAAGCACCTACAGCTTCATAAACATCTACAACTGTGAGTTCTTTTCCGTCTAACATGCCTGGCTTAATTGTTCCTCCATAAACAAACACTGATGGGATGTTTAATCTGGCCATTGCCATCATTGTTCCAGGTAAACTTTTGTCACATCCTGCAATTCCTACTAAAGCATCGTACTGATGTGCCCTTACCATTACTTCAATTGAATCTGCAATAATTTCTCTAGATACTAATGATGACTTCATACCTTCATGTCCCATTGCAATTCCATCACTAACTGCAATTGTTGAAAATTCTCTAGGGGTTGCACCGCCATCAGACACTCCTCTTTTAGCTTCTAAGGCTAATTGTGGGAGATGAATATTACAAGGTGTGGCCTCATTGCCTGTATGGCAAACTCCAATGAATTGTTTAGATAAATCAGTATCATTTAGTCCCATAGCTTTGTACATTGCTCTATGAGGAGATCTAGCTGTTCCTTCGACTACATTTCTACTAGATATTTCCATAATGATTTTTTTTAAATTAGTATAATTTAGACTTTGTTGAATTTCTTATAGATACCGTTTTCAAGATGAACCTCAGTCTTATCAAAACGCTTATGTTGAAATGAAATTTATCGATTCTATGTCATTCGCAATTCATAAATTAAAATGTGATAATGATCATTATACAAATGCTGTAGTTGCAAAAGGTGAAACTTTAGAGGAAAATCTAAAAAAATTTCCACTTAGAAGTACATGTAAAAGTTGTTGTTTACCGCTGTACAAATGTTAGAATTCTCAAAAATTTTTAATTATTTTGAAAATGTTAAGTAGTGTCAAATAAGTGGTAAATTAGAAATGCAACAAAAAGCATTAGAGTGTCCTGTATGTAAAAGCAACAAAGCAATGATTGTTGGTGAAAATGTTAAACTTGGTGGCAAATTTGAAGACAAAGAATTTCTAACAACTGAATTGACTGTTTTACGTTGTACTACGTGTGGATATTACATGTTTTTTGATAAAATGGCACAATTTTCAACTAATGATAATTCTAAAAATTCTAATCACTAAACTAGTTATAATTTTTATTTTTTCTATATTCTATTTTTTATTTTCTAATTTCTTGATTTTCTAATTGATTCAAATACCCTTGAACTTGTTCATCTGTTT
>Ga0207992_1000144_pt1 | contig 38495 bp, 33 predicted proteins | sample ETN02SmetaG_FD_185788 | JGI IMG/M metagenome (GOLD analysis project Ga0207992, IMG submission 185788) | Marine microbial and viral communities from oxygen minimum zone, Eastern Pacific Ocean - ETNP2014F10-02SV255 (SPAdes) (version 2) | ecosystem: Environmental > Aquatic > Marine > Oceanic ...
CTTCCACTACCACTTCGTCCACCACCACCGCTTCGACTTGTGCCACCACTCCGTCTTGTTGCTCGTCCCCCACCTCCGTGGTTTCTTCCATCAGATCCAAAAGATCCGCCGAAGGGTCCCCAACCTCGTCTATTGTTGTAACCTCCCATTCCTGTAGCATTTTTTGCCCAGCTCATAATGATGCCAACAATGACTATAGGAATACATAACATTCCTCCACAACACATGAAAAAGTATCCAAAGAATCCTAATGGATCACTAGGCAATTCCACAAATTCGCTGTATGCATCTTCATGTTTTTCTGGATTATAGATTATATCCACTGTAGAATTAAGAGCTACGCGTTCATCAGTTTCGTTAATGAAGTCTTGGAACATTTGTTCTTCTCCCTCACGTTTTATATCATCAACCCACGCGCCTTCCCAAAATTCAATACGTTCATTTATAGTATAGTTTCCGCTATCTAAAGTATAATTATAAACTAAACCTATTTCATATACAAAATCTTTCCAGCATTCCCAATCATCTAGATATCCATCATCATTCTGATCTTCACAATATTCTTCAGTTATGAATGTATTCACATCATATTGCTTAACTATAATTCCTTCAGTTGAAGGCCATTCAGAAGGTGTCGTGTCAGATTCAGAAGATGATAACATAGCGGCAAAAATAGTTGAAGAAATTAGTGCAAAAACAACAAGTACTGCAATAATAAGTGGCCAATTCAAATCACCATCAAGCCACGATGTTCTACCTCCACTATCGTCTTCTCCAGGCAACGCATATTTATCATTTTCAGGTATTGTATAAGTACCACTTTGGGCTCCAGTTTCAGAGGGAGCTGATGATGACGCATATTTGTCATTATCATTCCCACTTCTCCACTTGCGGTATGCATCACTGTCCTGTTCTAGGTCTTCGTCTTCAGCCAAATTTATCCATTATTTTATCTAAAAACGATGGTTTCTCTGAGTCTAGTTCCCTCAGTTGCTCCCAAAGTTTTCTAGTTTTCCCATTAGGTTTGGGTACTTTAACATTTATCCTGACATGTTGACTCCCAATAATGCTAGGTCTTGACATATCAGGCATTCCTTTTCCCTTTAATCTAAGAACATCTCCTGTTTGTGTTCCAGATGGAATTTTTAATTTAACTTTTCCAGATAATGTTGGAATTTTAAGATGATCACCTATAACTGCTTGAGCAGGTGTAATTTCAAGATCTAAAATAATTTCATTATTTTGTCTTTTGAAGATTTCATGTTTTTGGACATTGACAACAATATACAAATCACCTTTTGGTCCATTGTTAGGTCCAGCCCCGCCTTGCCTGCGCATTCTTAATTTAAAACCATGATCCGCACCTGGGGGAATTTCTAGTTTAATTTTCTTTTTTACAGACATTATTCCTGAACCTCTACAATCTCCACATGGTTTGTCTATAGTTTTCCCACTTCCTTTACAATTAGGGCATGTGTCTGTGCTCACAGTAGACATAAATCCACGTCTCATTACTTTTTGGACCATTCCTTGCCCTCTACAAGTATTACATGTTCTTGCAATACCACCTTCCGCAGCTCCTGAACCAGAACATTTTCCGCAGCTTCCATCTCTTGGAATTTCAACTTCTTTAGTCATTCCTTTGTAGGCTTCTTCCAAAGTCATTGTAACATCATATCGAAGGTCATCACCTCTATTGTTAGGGCCATTTTGAGAACCTCCAAAAAATTGTGAGAAAATATCTCCCATTCCACCGCTTTGCCTACCTCTAAAGAGTTGTCCAAATATGTCTGAAATATCAGCACCATGACTAAATTGGTCCCATGAGAATCCACCACCATCAAAATCAACTCCTTCATGTCCAAATCGATCATATCTAGATCTTTTCTCTTTGTCAGCTAAAACTTCATATGCTTCGGAGATTTCTTTGAATTTCTTTTCTGCAATTTCTGGTTCTTCAGAACTTGCGTCTGGGTGGTGAGTTCTAGCTAATTTGCGATATGCTTTCTTTATGGTTCTTTCGTCTGAATCCTTTGATACTCCCAGAATTTCATAATAATCTCTCTTAGCCATAAGTATTTGTCCTATTTTGAGCTTTTAATAAAACTTTAGAATTGTCTATTTGCTAATCCTCTCGACCCTATAATGAGTGCAACTATAGCTACTATAAGGATAACTATCATTGCAATAAGTGGCTCGGTCGCTATTATTTCTTCTTTGCTATTAATCAAATTATAATCACTTGCTTTTACTTTCCACCCCATTGCTTTCGTTGAATCAAATAATATTGAATTCAAATAATGTGTTATAGTTATTTTTTGATAATTTTGTCCCGATACAAAACCTTCCCACACAATCCAATAAATTATTCCTATTAGGAAGGGTTTTTCGAAGTATATTGCAAAAACGCAAAAAACGGCCATAAATGCAATGCTCTCAAATATTAAAACCTTCAAAATTGTTAATAGAACATCCAAATTTTCAAGAATTCCATGCGTACCTGATTGTATCATGGTTGTATAATAAAATAATATAGAGTGTATTCCTAAAATTCCAAACATACATATCACGCCAGCTAAATAGCGATGTAACAAAATTTCAAATGAATGTATTGGTGTTGTTCTTAGTAATTGCATAGTTTTGTTTTCATATTCCTCATTAATTAATTCTGAACTGAATAGTATTGCCATTATGATAGCCACAAAACTTATCACAATCAAATTAGATTGATATTCGTAATCTTCTCTTTTCTCCTCATGTATCAAAGCACCATCATTAGTGTAGTATATTTTCTCCCCATCAATTTCTTGGACTTGTCTGTCATTATTAGTTTCATAATATATTACAAGACCTAAGATGCATGGAAGTAATAGTATAGCAATTATTACCCAAGTAACTTTGTTTACCAAAAGTCTGTGGGTACAATCCTTTGCAATTGGCGGGAATAAATTTACAGATCTTTTCGCAAGACTTTGAATTGTAGCGGGCATTTTGGATATTTCCCCTATTATTTCCATTGTGCACCCTCCACTAATTTTGCATATAATGAGTCCAAAGAGTCATCTTCTGAATATATTTTTTCAATAGTTATCTTTTCTTTTTGAAGAATTCTAGGTAATTCCAAATAAACTTCTTCAGTTTGATTTGTTTCTACAGTTAATTCGTTATTTTCTTCATCAATTGTAGTTCCTTTTGTCCATTCTTCATCTATAATTCGTTTAGCTAGTTTTCTTAGATTTCCTTTTTTGACAGGTACTATAGTTATTGGTCTTGGGACATTAATTAGATTTCTTATTTCATGTCTATTCCCATGTGCCAACATTTTTCCATTATTTACCAAAGCAATATTATCAGTTAAACTCTGAACGTCATGAAGTATATGACTTGAAATTAGAATAGTTTTTCCTTTTTTAGCCCATTCGGTCATTTTTTTCATCAGAAGGCCTCTAGTTGTTGGATCTGCACCTTGAAAAGGTTCATCCATGATCAGTATTTTTGGATCAAATACAGTTGCTCTTGCAACTTTTGTTTTTTGTCGCATTCCTCTAGAATAGGTGATTATTTTTCTTTCCATCGCATTGTTTAAACCCAATTCAGATAATGCTGTACGGGCCATATTTTCAGCTTTATCTCTTCCGATATCACGTATTCTCAAGAAGTACATTACGAATTCTAGGCCAGTCATATGTTCATAGAAACAGTCATATTCAGGAACAAAACCAAAGTTTTCCTTTAATTTCCAATCTGAAAAAGGATCTTTCCCATCAACTGTAACTCTACCTCTTGAAGGTCTAGATAGTCCTAAAATAATTTTCATTGTAGTTGACTTACCAGCACCATTAGGCCCCAATATTCCAGTTATACCTGAATCAACGTCTAAACTAATATTAGAGATACCTTGAACATTACCATAATTTTTGGTTACTTGCTCGAGCTTAATTTTCATTTATTAGCCTCCATTTGTAAAATCATCCAGTACATGAATCCACTACAACCTGCAAAAATAAAGATGAAAACAGCTCCAATTTCCCAATTACCAATATCTACCTCTAGTGGTAATCCATAAGTAGAAACATAGTATGTTGTATCAAATATAGCATAGCTAATAAGATCTAGCAAATGAATAATGGAAAGTAAAAGGACATACTCTGAACCTTCTACTTCTAAAATTTCAAGGAATATAAAGAAAGTTTCGGAAATTATTGACGTTCCATATACGAATAAGAAAAAAGCACTTGAGGCTGCAGCCTCTTTTTTTAGAAGTGTTGAGAATGTTAAGCCAATTATCGAGTAAGACGCAGAATAGAATATTCCTTGTAATATGATATTTATTATTAACCATGGATGGTTGTAAAGCCACTTAGTTTCCAATCCATTCTCAGACCACATCGAAGCTAAAATTATTAAGTTTGGAACGAACGTTACTAACATAAGCAATAGGAAAACAGGGATAAATCTTGCAATTAGGTAATCTAATCTGCTAATTGGCCTTGATAAGTAAAGATGTATTGTTTTGTTTGTCATATCATTTCCAATTACCCCTCCACTAGCTATTGCAGCTAGGCCAACTAAGAATAAGCGGATTCCTCCAATTCCTGTAGCGGAAGCAAAATCGCCATAAAAATCAAGTGGTAAACAACGCTGTGATTCTAAAGTTTCAATGCAAGGATAATCTTCAAAATTTGTTAACAATATAAACCTAAATAATGTTAGAATATAGATGAATGTAATCAAAGCCCAAATACCCCAACCTGTCCAAGTTTTGATACTTGTTAATTGACTAAATTTTCTAAGTCCCATTCCTATTACAATCCAAGGTCTTGTTGTTAGGTTTGCATCAAAATCTCTGAAGCGTTCACTTACTTGAGCTCCTTTCTTCATTCAACAATCTCCTGATATACACTATCCATAGATTGTGAAGTTCTTTCCATTTCATATAGCGGACATTTACTTTTGATTGCAGCATCAATAATTTGGTCATAAGTTGAATCATCTTTGTATGGAACAATTAGAACACGTCCGTTATCTTCAGCAGTGATTTTTTTTGACTTAAGTTCATTTATGAAATCTTCACTTTCTCCTCCAACTCGGATTTGGATAAAATTACTTTTTTCACCAATAATAGCTTTGACATCTTCTTGCATTTGCAGTTTTCCATCTTTAATAATTATAACAGAATCACATACAGTTTCAACATCTTGAAGAATATGAGTGCTTAGCAAAACTTTAGTATTGCTTACATCAGTTAATCCATTAATTGTTTCAAGCATTTCTCTTCTTGCATTTGGATCAAGTCCAGATGTGGGTTCATCTAAGAAAATTAGCTCTGGGCCATGAATTAGCCCCTGTGCTAGTTTTACCTTTTGACGCATTCCTCCCGAATATTCACTAATCAATCTGTATTTTTCTTCACCCATTCGAAGGTGTCCGAGAATTTCATGAGTTCTTTCTGTAGCGCCAGCTAAACTCATGCCTGATACCATTCCCATTTCAATCAAAAATTCTACACCAGTCATTTCGTCAGGGATGCAATCGTGTTCAGGCATGTAGCCAATACGTTTACGAATATCAACTGTATTCTTAGTCAGTGTTTCCCCTAAGACAGTAATTTCTCCACTAGTTGCAGTTAATAATCCAAGAGCAATTTTAACAAAGGTACTTTTTCCAGCACCGTTTGGACCTAAGATTCCAATTTTCCCTTCAGGAATATTTATAGAAAAATTATCGAGTGCTTTAAGTGCCCCATATTGCTTCACTACATTTCTTGCTTCTATCAAAGTATCAAATGATATTTTAAAAATAACTACTTAAAGGCTTTTGATAGAATAATTTTGAATAATTTTATATATCCCTATGTTTGCGAAGGAATACCGTAGAAGAGATGTAATCTCGCTTTACTACGGAGGTGAAACCATCGCATCAAACAAAGTAAATCAAGTAATTGAGGATGCTCTCCAAACAGAGAGAGAGCGCAAGTTTGTGGAGACTATAGAAGTTGCAATTAATCTTCGTGATGTTGATTTGCAGAATCCTCAAAAGAGAATTAATGCAGAGGTAGCACTTCCACATGGTAGAGGTAGACCAGCTCGTGTTGCAGTATTTGCGCAAGGTGAAATGGCAGTTATTTCTAAGAAAATAGTAGATACAGTTCTTGGTCCCGATCAAATTGATGAGCTTTCTGAAAATAAGAGAGAAGCTAGAAAATTAGCAGATAAATTTGATTTCTTTGTTGCTGAAACAGGATTAATGGCAACTATTGGTAAAAGTCTTGGTGTTGTTTTAGGTCCTCGTGGAAAGATGCCACGACCTATTCCCCCTCAAGCAGATATTGAAAGAATTATCAATAGTTTAACTAATTTGGTTCCAGTGCGTTCAAAAGACCGCCCAACTTTTCATGTTCCTTTTGGAAATATAGCTATGACTAAAGAACAATTAGCAGATAATCTTGAAACTATTCTGAAGCGTGTCGAGTCTAATCTAGATAGGGGAACAGAGAACATAGCTTCTATTTGGGTTAAAACTACAATGGGTAAGGCGGTGAGATTAGGATGAAACCTGAAGCCTTTGTAGCCGATTGGAAGCGTAGTGAAGTTTCAGAAGTCCAAGATTTTGTTCAATCAGCAGATGTAGTTGGTTTAGTTGATGTTACTGGAATTGGAGCTAAACAGATGCTTGCAATGCGTTCATCATTAAGAGATTTAGGTGTTAAACTTAGGATGTCACGTAATAGACTTCTAAAATTAGCACTCGGTGGTGCATCTAAAAACAAAAAGGGTGTTGAACAAGTTATTGACGCTTTTGCACCTAAACAATTAGCATTATTATCATCTCATGAGAGTCCTTTTAAAATATTCCAAATGTTGATGGAATCACAAACGCAAGCACCAGCTAAAGGTGGTGAAATTGCATCATATAAAATAGTTATTGAAAAAGGGCCTACTGCATTTCCAGCAGGACCTATTGTTGGTGACTTTCAGAACGCTGGTTTCCCTGCAGCTATTGAAAAAGGGAAGGTTGTAATTAGGAAAAAACATACTGCTGTAGCAGAAGGTGATGTAATTAGCGCCGATGTAGCTGCCGCACTTACTAAACTTGAGATTTATCCGATAACTGTTGGAATGCAGTTGTTAGGGGCCTTTGATGGAGAGACATTCTATCTTTCAGATGTTCTAAACATAGATATGGATGAGTTCCGTAGCCAAGTTAAATCTGCTACGGGCCAGGCATTCAATCTTGCATTCAATACACGTTATTTCACAGGATCTGTAGTACGACCATTGCTTTCCAAGGCTCATAACGAAGCTTTGGCAGTTGCATTGTCAACCTCATATCCCTCTGAGTCAACAATCAAGGCTCTTCTATCCAAGGCCCATGGTGCAATGCTTGGTGTTGCAGGGCATGCAGGAGATGGAGTTGATGATGACTTGAAGGAAATGTTAGGTAATGTAGCATCAGCTGCAACAGCCGCACCAGAACCAGTGAAAGAAACCCCATCTGAGGATGAGGAAGACGAAGAGGAAGACGAAGAGGAAGCATCTGATGAAGATACTGCCGCAGGTCTTGGAGCGTTATTCGGATAAAAAAAGGAGGCAAAAAAATGGAATACGTCTATACGGCAATGTTACTGCATTCAGCGGGAACAAAAGTTGACGCTAAGAGCGTCGAGAAAGTCTTGAAAGCCGCAGGCATCAAGGCAGACAAATCAAGGGCAGAAGCTCTTGTAGCTTCTCTAGAAGGAGTCGATATTGAGGAAGCAATGGCCACAGCCGCCGTCGCCGCACCAGCTGCAGGCGCCGCACCAGCTGCCACTGCATCTTCAGAAGAGGCCCCAGCTGAAGCAGAAGCCGAAGAAGAAGAAGAAGAAGTAAGCGAAGAAGACGCTGTATCCGGACTTGGTGCACTTTTCGGTTGAGGTTGACGTGGGTCTAAACCCCCATATGAAGTTCAATGGATTCCGAGCAGGAAAATCAAGCCCCTGCAGCAACAGAAGGCGAGCAGCCTTCTAATGAGAGTGAAAACTCTGCAGAAAACGCCATAGATTACAGTGATTTAACAGTAAATGAACTGAAAGAGAAACTGAAAGAGTTAGGTTTACCTTTATCTGGAAAGAAATCTGTTCTTATAGATAGATTAAAGGCCTCCAATGAAAAGGTAGATGATAATAAGGAAGAAAGTGATAGCGAAAAAATTGTAAAACCCGTTTTTTCTACTGAAGAATTAGATAATTTTTCAAGAAATCAATTGAAAGAATTGAGAAAAGACTATCATAAAAAAGCAGAAGTGCTTAGGGTAAAAAGAGATGAGTTGAACCTTGAATCACAGTCTCATGCTTCTGATCGTAATGATTTAAATGTCAAAGCTAAAGAGCATATGGATAATGTTCATCTCTTTCGTGATAGACGAAATGGTTTGAATGTTGAGGTTGGAGAAATAAGAGATGAGCGTCGTGAAGTTTCGAACCTTGTTAATGAGCTCAAGGATAAATTTTTAAGATTGAAACGTAAACGTTTTTCAGGTCGTAATTTACCACCTGTTTCCCGTTTGAGGAAGCAAATACAAGAATTAGAAATTAAGCAGATGACGACTCCTTTGACAACAGACAAGGAGAGAGCTTTAGTTGATGAAATAGGTTCACTTCAGAGCAAAATCAAGGAACATGATAACCTAATCGAGACAGATACTGAAGTTTTAGAAGCACGGGATAAATTCCGTGAGGCTGAGCAATTACGTAGAGAATTGGGTAAGAAAATGCAGAAGAGCAGACAGGAAGCGCAAGCATCCCACCATACAATGAAAGATTCTCTAAGATTGAATAGACAGACACGTAGGAAGGCTGATGCAGCTCAAAGAATGTTTGTTAAGGCCAAAGAAAAAGCAGATGTAGTTCATAATGAGTATATTGAATTCCTAAGAGGTATGCAGGAGATAGATAGAATGACTGCCTCTCAGGGCAAAGGTGGAAGTTTTGTCGACAAGAAAGCTAGTGCCGCCAATGCTGAAGATTTATTTGCAAAGTTCTTAGCTGGGGAAAAGTTATCAACAGAGCAGTTAATGGTAATTCAAAAAGCAGGAATGCTTTAGATTAATATTCAATCTATTTAACTACCTTGTTTTTCAGTGTTTAATGTCTAATATATTATGGAATCCTTCCGAAGAGAGAAAGAATTCTAGTTTAGTACAAAAATTCATTGAGCATACTAATTTAGGTTTTGATAATTATTTCGATCTTCACAATTGGTCGATAAAGGAGGTTGAGATTTTTTGGGAAGAGTTTTGGAAATTTTCAGGTATAGTACATTCTAAAAATTATGATTCAGTTTTGACTAATCCAGTAATGCCTGGAGCTAAATGGTTTGTGGGTTCTCGTCTTAATTATGCAGAAAATCTTTTGTCAGGAAATTCTGACCAAATTGCTATTATCAGTACAGGTGAAGGGCGTGACGATGAAGTTTTCACATTTAAGGAATTGAATAAGATTGTTGCTTCAGTTCAAAAAGGATTGAGAAAATTAGGGGTTAAAGAAGGTACCAGAGTTGCAGCCTTTGTTCCTAATTGTGTTGAAACAGTAATTTTGATGTTGGCAGTTGCAGCGTCAGGAGCGATATGGACCTCCTGCTCACCAGATTTCGGTTGTCAAGGAGTAATAGATCGCTTTGGTCAAGTTAAACCTTCGATATTGGTAGTTGCAGATGGTTACAATTATAATGGAAAAGTATTTGGATTAGAAGAAAAGATAAATGGAGTTTTAGAAACAATTGATAGCATTCAACATGTAATTTGTATTGACTTTGTTTCTGTCTCCTGCAATCTTATCCATAATTCAATTGTTAATTACAAAGATTTATTGTCTAATTCTACAAATGTTCCAAATTTTGCTCAATTACCTTTTGATCATCCTTTATACATAATGTACTCTTCAGGTACAACAGGCCCTCCAAAATCTATTGTTCATGGAGCTGGAGGGACATTAATACAACATATGAAGGAGCATCAATTACAGTGTGACATCCAAAGAGGTAGAGATACTTTGTTTTGGTTTACAACATGTGGTTGGATGATGTGGAATTGGTTAGTATCTGGTTTGGCTTCTGGAGCAACTATTGTATTGTATGATGGAAGTCCTAGTCATCCAGATATGGGGAATTTATGGCGGGTAGCTGAAAGAACAGGCATTACACATTTTGGTACAAGTCCCAAATTTCTGAGTGCATGCAGTAACATAAATCAAATTCCTAAAGATTTGGCTAACCTTTCTGCTATCAAATCTGTTTTGTCCACGGGATCTCCTTTAGTTTCTGAGCAATTTGACTGGGTTTACGAAAATATAAATTCAGATATTCACTTAGCTTCAATATCAGGTGGTACTGATATAATTGGTTGCTTTTTAGCAGGATCACCTATTCTTCCAGTTAATAGGGGTGAAATACAGTGCCCTCAGTTAGGTATGGATGTTCAATCGTGGGATGAGGATGGTAATTCAATTACAGGCGAGAGTGGCGAATTAGTCTGTGTGAAACCATTTCCATCAATGCCTCTTAGTTTTTGGAATGATGAAGACGGTAGAAAATATCATTCAGCATATTTTGATGAATATCCTGGCGTTTGGACACATGGCGATTATGTTGAGATTACTAAAAATGGAGGAGCCATAATTTATGGACGAAGCGATACTACTCTAAATCCAGGAGGAGTAAGGATTGGTACTGCTGAGATTTATAGGGCTGTAGAAAATATAGAATCTATTGATGAAGCTATAGTTATAGGTAAACCTAATTTAGGAGATGTGGATGTTGTTCTCTGCGTTAAATTGAGCAAAGGTGTAGTTCTTAATTCAGATTTAGAAGACAATATTAGGAAGATTATAAGATCCAAGACAACACCTAGACACGTCCCAAAATATATATTTTCAGTTAATGATATTCCTTATACTATTAGTGGGAAAAAAGTTGAAAAAGCAGTATTATCAACTATTATTGGAAAAGAAATAAAAAATAAAGATGCTTTAGCAAATCCTGAATCTTTAGAACAATATTCAAAGTTATCATTCTGAAAGGCTTTAGAACGCCCCTCTTCTACAAGTTCATGAAAGCCTATATCGTGGCTACACTCCTCATCAGCACAATTTTGTTGAGTTTTGTAGATACGAGCTTTGATTCGGCCTCAAATTCTACCACAGAGAGGTATGTAGATTATTCACCTTGTGGTCCTCAGACATTTTCTTCAAATGTTAAATCAGCCTTTCAAAAGGAATCTAATTTAGATCAATATAGTGCCTCTCAAGTATATTTGAGTAATAGATGGGTCGTTTTACTAAACCATCCTTTTTGTAATCAAGATTTAGAAGATTTAGTGAATTTAGATTTAGTTACAGACATACAACAGTTTAGCATCCTTAGTGGTACTTGGATTTTTACATTTCAAACTGGAGATATTGCTATTTCATATTTATCTGAAATAGATGAAGAAGGCTATCTTTGGAATTACTATCCATTGATTGAAAAAGAAGTTAGTTTGAAGTATACTCCTAATGATTCTAATTTCTCCAAACAATGGTATCTTGATAACAATGGACAAAATAATGGGACTAGTGGTATTGATTTAAACATTCAGAATGTTTGGCCAGATTATACTGGAGATGGTGTGGTAATTGGAATTGTAGATGATGGTATTGATTATAATCATCCAGATATATTACCAAATTTCAATAGCGATTATAGTTATGATGTTTGTGAGGATGATTATGATGTCATGCCTGCCGATTCTCTTGATGATGAGGAAGATATCATAGATTGGCACGGAACTGCCGTTTCAGGAATAGCAGCAGGTAAAGGTAATAATGAAATAGGTATTGCAGGAGTAGCTTACAATTCTAGCATAGCAGGGATAAGATTAGTAGCAGGAGATTGTAATTATTCTGTCGAAGGGCAATTTACATTGAATGATTTAGCAATATCACAAGCTTTGTCTTACCAATCAGAAAATATAGATATTTATTCAAATAGTTGGGGCCCTAATGATGATGGAAAAACATTGGCTTACATGGGGCCATTAACAACAGCCGTTTTAGAAGCTGGAGTATCGGAGGGAAGAGGGGGCCTTGGTTCAATATATTTATGGTCAAATGGTAATGGCTTAGCTAACAAAGATTATTCTAATAAAGATGCTTATGCAAATAGTAGGTATACTATTGCAGTTGGGGCGATAAATTGGCAAGGTAAGCAAACATCATATTCAGAGTTTGGACCTAATATTCTTGTTTCGGCACCTTCACATAATAATTCAGAATTGATAGATGCAGCAGTTTATTCTACAGATATTGTAGGTGAAGAAGGAAATTCTGTTAATAATTATACTTCAGTTATGGGTGGAACTTCAGTTGCAACACCTATGGTTGCAGGAGTAGTAGCTTTGATGCTTGAGGCAAATCCTAGCTTAACATGGAGAGATGTACAGCACATTTTAGTTCAAACATCCAAGAAAGTTGACAATTCGCATGATGGTTGGTTTAAAACTAAGGCAAATCGAGATTATAACAATGCATATGGTTATGGTTTGGTAGATGCAAATCAGGCAGTTAATTTAGCTAAAACCTGGGTTAATGTTGAATCTGAAATAAAAGATTTTACTGATAAAGTTGAGGTCAATCAGATAATTTTAGATAATAATAATGAAGGTGTAACTTCTAGTTATTTCATGCATAATAGCATGAATATTGAGTCAGTAGAGATTTCAGTTAATATCACACACGGAACTCGTGGAGACGTGAATGTATTTCTTATATCACCAAGTGGAATTGTTTCAGAACTTGTTAGAGACAATAGTCAGGACCTTGGCGACCATTATCACGATTGGACGTTTACTTCTATGGTACATTGGGGAGAGAATAGTTTTGGAGAATGGGAAATTAAAGTGAATGATACTATAGCGGCGGGTGCTTCAGATCGTACGTTTGATAATTGGTCATTGTCTTTTTATGGTACTTCTGAACCCGATTTTGATGATGATGGTTTACCAGATTATGTAGATAATTTACTTGGTACTGGCGTTACAAATCCAGATTTTGATGCAGATGGTATTTTAGACGGGGCTGAATATTATGGATGGACTGATTTTGTAGGTAATATACATCAAACAAATCCAAAAGCGCAGGATACGGATAACGATGGTTTAACTGATTATGAAGAAGGATTTAATGAAATATTTACGACAAATCCTAATAGTAATGATACCGATCAAGATGGTCTTTTTGATGGTGAAGAATTAAATGAATATTTTACAAATCCTCTCAATGTAGATACAGATAATGATACTATAACAGATTATGAAGAAATTCATGCGTATGATTTATACGGCCGTTATCCGAGTGATCCAAATAGTGCAGATGGCGACAATGATACCATGCCTGATTTGTATGAATTGAACAATGGTTTAAATCCGATGAAAAAAGCAGATGGGTTTACTGATGCAGATTGTGATGGATTTGGAGCTTCTATAGATTCAGTTACTGGGATTTGTGGTCCTGAAGATAAAAGATACACCAATATGGAGGAGTATTTTGCAGGAACCGATCCAAATGCTATTGATACAGACGGAGATGGACTGCCTGATGGGTGGGAATATCATTGGGGTTTGAATCCATTGGTTGATGATTCACTTAGCGATTATGACAATGATACTATATTGAATAAGTTTGAATACGATAATAGACAGATAGAAAATGTAATATTTTCTTTAACAGAACCTTCCTTGAAGGGATATTGGAAATTTGATGGGACAGATCCTACGAGTGTTTTTAATTTAGTAACTAATGATATTAATTCAGTACTAGGTGGAGCTGAAAAAGTGCCTGGTAAATTTTTTAATGGAATCAGCTGTGATGGTGTAGATGATAATGTTAGAATGGATTCATTAGATAATTCACATTTTACAGAGTATACAGTTCAGTCATGGATTAAATTAAATAATCTAAGTGGAGATTTTTCAACTGTAGTAGGTACTGTAAATGATGGAAGAACTTGGTTAGGTATTAATGCCGAAGGATTCTTTGAGTTTAAGGTTTACTCAGGAAGTAAATATTATATTTCTCCAATAACAAATGATAGTATTCAGGCGAAATTTGGCGTTTGGTATAATTTAGCTGCGACTTACAGTGAAACAAATCAGGTTCTTAGACTATATGTAAATGGAACTTTAGTTTCGGAAGAAAATATAGATAATCCTTCAATAAAAACAGCAACAAGTTATAATTATTTCTGTCGTGGTCAAAATGGAGAATATCTTAATGGGACTATTGATCATATTTCTATTTGGAATCGTGAATTAACTGCTGATGAAATAAATTATGTATTTAACAAACCAAAAGGTTTTGGAAATGGTTATCTATATTTTAGAATAGATGATGGTATTCGCTTTAGTAATCCAAATTCCACAGATACAGATGGCGATGGACTTAGTGATAGTGAAGAAGCATATTTCGGTTTAGATGGATTTATTACAGATATAACGGATTCCGACACAGATGGAGATACAATAACAGATTATGATGAATTTTGGGTTTACCAAACATCACCAGTAACTAATGATACAGATGGAGACAATTATACTGATAATTATGGATTTGAAATAAATCTAACTACGGGGTTTAGATTAAATCAAACAGGTGACGCTTTTCCTACAGATTCGTTGGAGTGGAATGACTCTGATGGGGATGGTGTTGGAGATAATAGCGATGAATTTCCGTTTAACAAAACTGAGCAGTATGATAGCGATGGTGATACATTAGGTGATAATTATGAAATTTTGTTAGGTACAGATCCTGATAAAGTAGACACAGATTCGGACGGTTATAATGATTCTATAGATGATTTTCCGCTAGATCCTACTGAATATTTAGATACAGATGAGGATGGTGTTGGAGATAATATAGACGCTTGTCCAGAAGATAAGAGAGATTCATTAGATACAGATAAAGACGGAGTTTGTGATAAATCAGATCCTTTCCCAAATAATCCGAATGAGTGGAAAGATACAGATAAAGATGGTTTTGGAGACAATTCGGATGCTTTTCCCAATGATGCTTCTAAATCATTAGATTATGAAGAAGTGGGATTTGGAGAACCCCAAATTGAAGGTAAATCCCTAGATTCTTCTATGTTGATAATTATTGCTTTTGGCGTTGTTTATTTCGTGTTTAAAAAATTTACGAAATAGTTACAAACATTCTTCTACATTTTCTGAAACTATAGCTAAAATATCGTTACAATCTTTTAGTAAATCATCAAGTTTTAGTTTTGTATCTAAAGCAAATTTTCCATCGCTAATACTCTTAAGATTAATTCGTACATTATATGCTGCCGATATAGCCCCGGCATTTGCCATAAGGGCACCAGACCCAACATCACTTGCCATTCCTTCATCCATTATTTCAGAAATTTCTTTGCATATTTGAAGCGCGTCTCTACAGTTTTCGACCGTTTTTAATGGGATAAGTGTAGCCGTTCTATATCCTTTTTGCATTTCAATTTCTCTAATCTTTTTCTCTTCATCAGTATCTTTAGGCATTCTCATTGCTTTTATAACTTCATCAAAAGCACTAGTATCATCATCTATTGCTTTTACCAATTCATATTTTGTATTTTGTCCTTTTTCCGCTATTTTAGATAATTTGTCTTTGTGTTTTTCAAATCCGGCTTTGCTTGTACTGAGATTTGCAACCATTGTACCTAATGCAGCACCCAGAGCTCCAGATAGTGCAGCTACAGACCCTCCTCCAGGAGCGGGTGAGTCTCTTGAAACTTCATCAACAAAGTCAAAAGTAATCCGATTTGCTAGTTCACCATCATTCTTGGGCATACCTAGCACCTTGTCCTTGGGGTTAAAATCACCAACGTCGGATAAACCTAAACTTTGTACGGCAACATTCATCAGGTCTGAAACAGGTAAACCTGGTGATTTGTGCATTTTAGAAAGGTAATATTTTGCTGCCATTTCCATTGCATCATAGGGAATTAAACCAACAATTTCAGAACCAGTAACTCGGAGTCCTCTTTTTCCAGCCTCTTTACATGCAGCATCATAAATTTCATGTATAGGCGATATTTTGTAATTTGTAAGATTCATACTTATTTGAGATCTATTATACTCTGGAATAACCCATCCAAGTCCTTTAACATGAGTAAATTTCCCATCTTTGTAAACAGGTTTTCCAACTAAGTTTTTAGGATCTAAACCTAAACTTTCATATCTTTTCTTTAAATCTTTTCCATAGGTCTTTTTGTAGTGCCTAGATAATTCCTTAAAACTTTTCCCAATAAAGTTACTATTTCCGTCAGGATATTTGTTTTCACCAAAATATATTACATCTCCTTTGTAATAGAAAGGTTCAATGTTCCCTTCACGTTTCCACCTACCTCTTTCTCTTATCTCATATGCAATTTCATTAGCATATGTTCTATCATTTGTATTAAGGTTGATATTATAAGCAATCAAGAATTCTCTAGCACCGACTGCAGTAGCACCAGCATTTGCATTGAATTCACTAGGACCATAATCAGGTTTCCATTCAGGTTCCGTTAGTTTATCTTTGAGACCTTCATATTCGCCAGCTCTTACTGTAGCTAGGTTTTTTCTTTCATTATTTGTCGCAGCATTTTCATATAGGTAAATTGGTATTTTCAATTCCTTTCCTATTTTTTCCCCCGTTTTCTTTGCTATTTCTATACACTCTTCCATAGAAACATTTGAGACCGGAATAAAGGGACAAACATCAGTAGCCCCCATTCTTGGGTGGGCACCCTCATGCTTTTGCATATCAATTAATTCTGCAGCTTTTTTGACACCCTGGAAGGCAGCATTCGATACCGCTTCTGGCGATCCAACAAAAGTTACTACAGTTCTATTGGTATCTGAACCCATATCGATGTCTAAAATATTTATTTCAGGAATGGTTTCTATTGCCTTGATGATTTTATTAATTATATTTTTATCTCTTCCTTCGGAGAAGTTAGGCACACATTCTATTATTTTATTCACAATTAATTTACAACTTAGGTCTTAATAGAGTTTATTCTAATAAGATTTTAATCTTTCTATAACAAATTTTTGTTTGATTGTTGCTAAGAAGAACCCTAGTCTAGGCCCCCGTTCCTTTCCTAAAATTATTAGATACATGATTCTAAAATATTCTTTTGCAGGAGTAGAATGAATTTCTTGTAATTCATAAAAAGAATCGTGTATTGATTCAGGATTCCAATAGATAGATTCCATTTTTTCTTTGAGATGTTTAATTCTCTCCAAATCTTCTTTATTGAGATTAATAACAGGAGGTTTTTCTTGAATTTCAAATTTAACATTTTCAGGCGCATGCTTATCGAGCCATCCTTTGATACATTTCACTCTTGATTCTAAGTTCCCCTTTTCGTATTTATTTAGTTTTTTAATATCTCCAGTTTTCAGTAATGTTTTTTCAATTTCATTTGTAGATTCTTTTGATTGTACTAAGGTAACTAAATGTCTATATGGAATTGTTTGATTTTTAGTATTAGATATTTCTTTAATTTGGCTCAGCTCGAAAGCTCTAGATGAGTTTTCATCCAGAGTCTTATCATAATATTCTTTTTCCATCCGGTCATATTTATCTACAGAATTTAGTAAGCCTAGTCCAGGATCAAAATCCACATGTCTATTTGGCTGTGGTTGCATAATTAACCATCTTATTACTTCAGGAGGAGCCATGCGCAACATTTCTTGTGCAGGAATTGCTAATCCTGTGGAGGAATGCATAGCACCCTTTCCTTTCAAATTAATCCATTCATAAACAATGTGGTGAGGAACACTATAGTCTAAGACATCTTTCACAATTCTTTTTCCTGTATCATAGCTACCCCCCTTAGTGGCATGATCCTTTCCAAATGCTTCAAATGTAACTCCTAATATTCTCCATTTCGAGGGCCAATCTAACCTCCATGGAAGTTTCCCTTCCCCTTTTTCTAAATTATTGCTTATTTCTTCACCTTCATCATTTTTAAAATAAACGAAAGGCCATTCATACTTGATGAATTTCCCATTGCAAAGTTTTCCATTTTCATCTTTGAATGTCCAAGGAAACCAATTTTTGGATAATTGTCTTCCAGATATTTTTTCTAAGATTTCTCTTACTCTATCTCTTTTTTCTATAATAGTTTTTATACATTCGATGTATTTTCCTTCTTTATAATATTGGTAATTATCTACAATCTCAGGAATTACTCCTACATTTTTTAGTGATTCAAAAAAAGGTTTTAGAAAATAATCATCATAACTTCCATCCCCTTCTGGAGCTGGTATTTCAGCTAATGGCCTTCCCACATAGTTTTCATATTTTTTTTCATCTAAGAAAGGATAAACCTTACGCAACGGATCTGCGTTATCAGCAACATAAATTAGTTTTGCATTCCCACCTTTGTCATTAACTGCTTTTACAATAGCATCAGCTGTTAAAATTTCACGCATGCTTCCCAAGTGTATTGGACCTGAGGGTGTAATTCCAGAAGAAATTACATGTTCTTTTCCAGATTCTAATAATTTGTCAGCGACTACGTCAGCCCAATGCATCAGTTTCTTACCGGTCTTGCTCTAATAAGTGCCCTCAGCGGAATTCCAGCTAATTCATCATCAGCCTTTTTATTTATTAGGACCATAACTAATAGAGGGATTCCTCCACTTTGTTTGACAAAATTAATAGATTCCATTGTTGTAGAACCAGTACTAATCACATCATCGACTATTATGATGTTTTTATCTTTTAGGCCTGCATAATTAGAAGCATAATTTGTTTCAGTGCCTTCTCTACTTGGTCTAATCATACCAAAATCTACACCTAATAAATCAGAAATTATAGTTGCTAAAGGTACACCATTATTCGTAATACCAGCAATCATATCAAATTCAAATTCTCTTTTTTCTTGTTCTTCTAATATTACATCGGCCATTATTTCAGCGATTGAAACAATTCTGGAACCAGATACCCCTATAGTTCTCCATCCAACTTTAACATCTGGTGGTAATTGTCCTGTAAAATCTTTGGAAGCTTCTCTTGCCAATAGCCACTCAACAGTAGCCTCAGAAAGGTGCATTTCTTGACTTATTTCACGGTTTGCATGTCCTTTCTGTCTTAATTCGTTGGCTTTTTTGGCCATTTTCTCTATTGACATGTGTCTCAACCTTGGTTGTTTGTATTTAAGTTTACCTATACTTTCTGTTTGATAGCGAATATCTCAAATCTTAAATACAATACTCTTGTCGCGCACTTCTGTAATATGGCATTATGGCAAGGTAAATCCAAACGCAAACCTACAGGTGGACGATTAGCAGGTAGCAGAGGTAAGAAGAGATTTGAGATTGGTAGAGAGTTGCAGCAGGCTAAAATTGGTGATATGACTAAGAAAGTCGCCAGAGCAAGAGGTGGAGGAAGGAAAGATAGACTTTTGAAAACGGATCAAGTTTCAGTTACTGATCCAAAATCGGGTAAGAGTTTTTCTTCAAAAATATTAGAAGTCATTGAGAATACAGCTAATCCTAATTACGTTAGGCAGAATATTATTACAAAAGGTTCGGTCATAGAAACAGAAAAAGGTAAAGCTAAAGTAACATCTAGGCCTGGACAGCATGGTGTTGTAAACGCAGTTTTGATTGCTAAATAATGTCTGATAAACCCTTAGTAATATATCCCGAATATTTTGATTTTAATTTGAAGAGATCAGAGGGTCGTAAGGTTCCTGCAAATATTTCTGTGAAGAGACCTAATGTCGATGAATTGTATTCTATAACTAAAGATATTGGTACCGAGGTTAAGAAGAGTTCTAAATCACACCCAAGTAATTGGGATGCCGAATTAGGCAGTATAACTCTTTTTTATGAGGGCAAGAAGATGGAATTACTTCACAAGATAGGCAAAGAACTTAAGAATTTGAGAAAAACACACTAATTACCAAGGTTCGTTTTTGACACCAATTTTGTATCCTATAATATTTACACCTCTGTGCAAAAATGGGGTAAGAATTAGTATTGTGAAAAGAGGCACCCATCCATCCAAAATCCATGAGAGAAGCCAATCGCGTTGAAAAATAAAGCATAATAGAAGTGACATAAATATGAAATCATACATATCTAAAAGTGCAAACTTGTCTCCTCTTTGAAGGTTCTGTCTTCTTTTGTAGAAAGAAGCAGCCATGTCTCCGAACAAAGCACCAAAAGACAATAAGAAAAATACAACAAACATATCCCAACTTTCACCCCAGGGTGACACATCAACTTCTATTTTCTCTAAATCGTAATAAAAAGAAGAGTTCCACTCAGCTTGGGGGTCTAATATTGAGTAAACTGTAAGTATAATTGGAATTCCATAAAAATATAGTAAAACTCCAGACGCCATACCTCCCATTGTACCTCCAATTAGGCCACTCCAAGTTTTTCCGTCTCCCAATATTCTATTTCCATCACTATGCAATTTTCCTTGATCGATAGGATACTTCCCACCAGTCAAGACAGCAATAGTATTTGCCAAATAAGCAGGCCCCATAAGGAAAAGGACAAAAATTACACGCTGAAATATAGAGTATGATTCTAAGTCCACCTACTTTCCACCTAATTCATTCTTTAAATTTTCAATTACCTCAACAGGAGTAGGATCTATATTGTTTAATTTGGCTAATTCAATTGAAACTAAATCTCCCAAAATTATCATACTCATAATTCTTGTTAGAGGCGTTTTTCCTTCTGCAACACATTCAACAATTTCTACTTCATTCCAAGCAACGTTCTTGGTAGCTTCAAATCGATTCTTGATTTGTGCTTTTTCATTATTGTCTCTAATTAGAATCACGGACATTTTATTATTTGGTAGAGTCCAACCAACAATTTCATTATGATTCATTTCAGGGATTTGATGATTAAATGCCAATTGTTTTGCATTTTCTTCTATTTGGCATCTCCATCTGTATGCTACAGGGTTCATTAGATCACTAGAATATATGCAAGGAATTGTTCCTTTTAGTTGAGAGGCTATATTCTTAGCTGCAACAATAGGCAATACAAGATTATTAACCTCATTTATTTGTTCTTGAAGATTAGGGAGGCCAATTCTATAGATTAATGCTTTTAAAAGTAGAGGAAGTGCAGCTCTTGGTTGATGTCCTTTTTCTATTTCAGTTATATGTAAATTATTTTTTTCAGCTATTTTTTTTAATCTTCCACCAGTAGTAATCACTTCAAGATTACAACCTATGTCTAATGCGCATTCAGCTGCAGACAAAGTTTCTGCGGTATTGCCAGAATAGGAAACACAAATAACAGAACAATTTTGATTAGCCCACTTTGGTAAATTGTAATTATTCCAATGGCTTATTTTCGTAAAGCCTTCTGAATCAGCAATAGCAGCTAATATCCGTCCACCAATACCAGATCCACCCATTCCAGAGATTATTAGTTGTTTCATTTCCGATTTAATTGGCACAAAATTTCCAGCTTCCCACATCCCAAAAAAGTTTAGTGTATCGTCTTCAATTTGCATGTTAATTAAGGCATTATAATCCTCATTTAATAAGTTTGGAGGTGTCAGAAGTCTTTTTATTACCCAATTTTAGTAGGGATATAGTTCACTACTGAACTGATGGAGCAAAAAAGATGGATAAACTTAAATTTTCCAAGACAGATTCCCGAAGAACCGTTATGGCTTTGGCTGTGGTCGCTATGTTTTTAGCAACTCTAGGTGTAGGTAATGTTGATGCAGCCGCATCTCCCGTATCTATAACTTCAGATAAATCAAGTGCTGATATAATGGTTGGCGACAGTGTAATTGTTACACTGACATTAGATAGTAGTGATACACGTTATAGGAATATGGAAGTTAAGATGACCGCTAATTGGCCAAGTGGAACTGCTTGGGAATATTATTTCCTTGATGCAAATGAGGATGAAATTCCAAATAACCAAGTTACGCTTAACAAGGGAGGAAGTGAAACAGTATTGTTGTATATTATCTGTTCTGGTGTTTGTGAATCAGGAGATACGAATTCTGTTTCAGTATATGGTAAGTCAGATCCTAAATTTTACACAGGAAGCACACGTTCACAATGTGGTAGTGATGATTGTGAGACAGATACTTCTGCAGCATCATCATCATCTAATGTAACAAACACGGTAGAAATAAGTTTGACTGCAGCAACTGAACATTCATCTTCCGTAACATGTGATGCAGCATCTGGTGATGGAGGCAACATGGTACACCAAGGAGATAAAGTTCTTTGGGGGTACACACTTACAAACACAGGTTATTCTGCAGATAGTTACACGTTTGTTTCTACTATTTCTAGCAATATAGGTGCTGAAGTTGGTTTCTGGGCAGTTACACCTGGATTAACTAATGGTAAAAATCTAGTAGGTACCAGTGAAACTGGTGATTCTTCTGCAGAGGCATCTATTAGTATAACTGCAGCTACGGATGCAAGGCCAGGAACTTATGAAATTGAATTAATAGTTTCATCTAACGGCGGAGGTGCGGACGCAGGCTGTGAATTCAGTGTTGTGGTTCCAGAACCTGATCTAGAAATAAAGAATACAGATATTACATTCAGTCATAATTCTGCTTGGATTAATACAAATGATAAATCACAAGTAGTTACTATATATGTTAAGGTAAGAAACAATGGGGGAACTGTTGATTCATCCGGTGTTAAGACCAACGATGTTGAAGTAAAATTTTATGTTGATGGTGCCCAAGTTGGAGCTGTTGAGACAATTACTTCTTTAGCTCATGGTGAAGAAGTTACACTATCGAGAGAGTGGCAACCAGGAAGAGCATATGATGAAGATAATGAAGTAGGTTTGTCTGTTGTTGTTAAGGTTGATCCTGCAGATAAGATTGATGAATCTGACAATGATAATAATCAGGGAACTCAATATTTCAAGGTTATTAGAGCAAAATCTTCTACACCTTCATTTTTCATAGGTTTCTTTGCTTTGATTTCAGCAATCGCAATGGCTGTAATGTTGTCATCATACTATAGAAACAGAGACTTAGAATAATTAAGTCACACACGAAGTAAATGAAAAAATCTTTAACGAGCCCAGATATTAGGGAGCTTGTTTCAGGTTGGCAAATTTTGATAGGTTCTAGAGTTGATCAGTTTGGTAGACCTGATTCAAATAAGCTTATTTTAAAATTGAGAAATAGGGAAAAAGGTACATTTAGATTAGTTTTAGATTTGAATGGTTGGGCTTATTTAACTAAGTCTTCGATAACTACCGAATCTAATCAAGGTGCTTTTGTAAATCAAGTAAGAAGTAAGATAAAGAAAAGTCGTTTGGAGGTAATAGAACAGTTAAATGGAGATAGGGTAATTTCCTTTGTTTTTGCCCGTAAAGATGAAAAAATAAAATTAATATTTGAATTTTTCCATAAAGGAAATGCAATTTTGTGTGATGGTGATAAAATCATTATGGTTATGCGCCAGCAGAAATTCCGTCATCGCAAACTTATGGCTAACGAGAACTACATGTTGCCTCCTGGGTTTAATCCATTTACTTCAAATCTAGATGAATACAGAGAAAAATTACTTGCCTCCGAAAGAATGCTAGGTGCTAGTTTAACAATAGATTGTAATTTAGGCGGTGAAATATCTAATTTAGTGTGCCAAAATTTAGATTTAGTTTCAAGTTTGAATGTTCCAGAGTCTAAAATTGAAATGATTTATTCAGAAATTAAAAATGTTTTAAATGATAAAATTGAACCAAAAATATACGTTAATGATAATGATGAAATTATTACAGTTTCAAAATATAATTTAGCTAATATTAAATCGGGATCTAAATTTGCAACTTTTGATGAAGCAATAGAAAATTATGTTAATTCTGTAAAGAAACCCGAAGTAGTGGTGAAGGATAAAGAAGACGTAAGAATTAGTAGGCAAAGGGAAGCTATTGAAGAATATTATCAAAATGCAGAAAAATATAGGGAAATAGGGAATTTAATATTTGCAAATATAGCTATAATTGATAATTTTATCTCCATTGCGGAAGATGATGAGATTGTAATTAATCTTGAAGAACAGGAAATAAAGCTCCTAACTTCTAAATCAGCTCAATCCAATGCTTCATTGTATTTTGACAAGGCTAAAGAATGTGAAAGAAAAGCTGAGCGTACAGCAGAGATAATTAGGGAAAAACCAAAAAAGATAATTAAGAAGAAAGTCAAAGATAAGAAATTGGAGTGGTTTGAAAAATATAGATGGTTCATAACCTCAGATGGCGATATTGCTTTAGGTGGAAAAGATGCAACAACTAATGAACAAGTTGTAAAAAAATATTTAAAAAGTAATGATAGATATGCACATGCAGATATACATGGCGCTCCAAGTGTTGTCGTTAAGAGTAATCAAGGAGTACCTCCTTCAGAAGAATCTATGAAGCAGGCTTCTAGTTTCAGTTTAGCCTATAGTAAGGCATGGGGTGCCCGTGTAGCTAGCGGGCATTCTTTCTGGGTAGATAATGATAAAGTATCCAAGACTCCCAACACAGGTGAGTTTTTGGCTAAAGGTGCTTTTGTTATAAGAGGAAAGCGCAACTGGAATAAAAATTTGGAAGTTTTACTTTCAATAGGTTTAATCGATTATGAAGGTGTTGAAAAATTAATGGGAGGTCCTATGGATTCCTTTCGAGGAAAATCTAATAAATATCTGACATTTAAACCAGGTTTCACAGAGAGAAAAGTTGTTGCAAGAAAAATTGCTAAGGTATTTGAGGAAGATTTACCTACAGTTGAAAGATTATTGCCCAGTGGTGGTTTTGAGTTAGTATCATCACATGGTGTTGAAGTAAAATTTGAGTAGAATGGTGCGGGGGGTGGGATTTGAACCCACGCACCACTAAGGACTAGGCCCTCAACCTAGCGCAATTGGCCTGGCTATGCGACCCCCGCAGTTATGCGGTTGCGTCAATTGCAGACGCAAACTCGTTGCAATGTCCATCTAGTGCCTTAAGAGCTTGTTCTAAGGCTAATTCAGCCTTCATAGCTCCGTTGGTTTCAAATTCAAAAATAAAGTGATCTTTCTTTGTGGATACATCCATAGATTCTTTTGCTTCTTTATCATTCCACAATTGCTCTAATTTTCTTAGTGCCTCGTGGGCTTCAATAGGATTGCTTATAACGTAATTTTTACCTTTTTTCTTGAAATTCTTCTTTCCAACTATATCAAATACTGTTTTTGAACCCTTGCCAGAGGAAACAGTTATGGTTGGGGCTTGGTAAAATCGTGGAGCAACTGCGCATTGCCATTTTGTATGATTTTGTGCGTTACCCATCCTTGCTTTAGCATAAACTAAAATTGCCTGCCCTTCAGACAGCTTCACAATAGGAACATTAGTTTCAGGTATTATAAGAGAATCATCTCCATTTACAGGTTCTAAATCACCAGAATAAACGGTACATGGACCTTGTTTGTGTAGTGAATACATAATATCTGGTTGTTTGCTATCATCACCTATTGAATCTCCGAAAGCTTCAATTGTTTTTTTATCGGTTGGAATAGGTAGCATTCCTAATCTATGTGCTACTATTTCATTAAACATAGCACTTATTGATTCATATTCTTTTTCATCTCCACTTTCTTCTTCAACATAAGATCCTAATGAACCCATGTGAAAATCGATTTCATGTAACGCTAAGCAGGGGACCATTGAAAGTAAAGATCGCCTTACTGAGTTAACGAAAGAGTAGTTAACATCTTTGAACTCAATCTGTGCATAATAATCATCCATTTTCAATATATTAACTTTCATTTTATACTCTCCTACCTCTCCTTCCACCTTTTGGTCTTCCACCGTCATGTGGAATAGGAGTTACATCATCTATCCTGGTAATTAATATTCCTGCTCTTGCTAAGGTTCTTATTGCAGCTTGAGCTCCAGGACCGGGTGTTCCACTTCTTTTACCACCAGCTCCTCTTAGTTTAACGTGAACATTTTGAATACCTTTTTCCTTTAATGTTTCAGCCACTTCTCCAGCAGCTAGCATTGCAGCATGGGGTCGTGATTCTTCACGTTGAGATCTAACAACCATTCCTCCAGAAGACTTTGCAATAGTTTCAGCACCAGTCGAATCTGTAACTGTTATAATTATGTTGTTGTGAGAAGCAAAAATATGTGCAATAGCCCATTTATCCATTATTTTTCTTCTCCTGAGGCTTTAGGTTTTTCAACACCAGATGTTTCTTTCTTAGTTCCTTCGGTTATTGGTTTATCTTCAGGTTCTTTTTCAACTGTTTCTTCAATTTCTGGGGAATCATCATAGGTTTCTTGTGTGCCTGGTCTAACAGGATGTAAATCACTATTTAATGCTGAAGAAGGAGAATAAGAAATATTTTTTTCTTGTAATTTGGTTACTAACATACCTGGAACTCTGGTTACAGAACCATCTACAGATATATGTCCGTGAATTATTAATTGCCTGGATTGCTTAGGTGTTGAAGCTAAGCCTTGAAGATATACTTGTGTTTGTAGTCTACGATCTAAGATATTTTCGGGAGTCATTCTTAAAACATCTTCTAAGCCTGAATCTTGTTCTAACATACCTAAACGGTTAAGTTTTGAAATAAGATTACCTTTTTCTTTTTGGGCTTGGTCATCACCCGAAGTAGCAGTAAGTTTCCTAGCTTGTCTTCTCATACTTCTGATTTTGGTATTTGCCTTCCAAATTTCTTGTTTATTTTTAAGTCCATACTGGTGAATGAGAGTTCTTTCCTGTTCAATCCTAACTTTTTGCCATGGATGTGAAGGTGTGTTGTAATGTTTGCTTGGAAATTTTGGATCACCCATATTTTACCTAGGCTCCTTTTCTCTTACTAACGCCTAAAGCTAATCCCTTACGTCCATTAGAATATGTTCTCTGACCTCTAACTTTATGGCCTGATGCATGTCGAATTCCTTTGTAGGACTTAACCTTCTTCATTCTATTTAAATCGTCTTCGTGTAACATTTTTAAGTCAATACTAACAGGATGAATATTCTCGCCAGAATCATAATCTTTTTGTCTGTTCAAAAGCCATTTTGGTACATAATCATTTATGTTTTCTATAGCTTCTTCAATATTTTCTATTTCTTTATCAGATAATTTTCCAGCTAAACTTTCTGAGTTTAAATTTAGTTTATTAATAATAGCATTACTAATCCTAGGTCCTATCCCCCTTATTGATGTCAAGGCATAAGCTAATCGCTCCTCACCAGCAACATCTGAGTTTGCAATGCGGATTATGTACTTGAAATCAGGGTCATCTGACATGTTAAATTTTCCAGAATATAATTCAGGGTCTGCGCCATTCTGGCACCCTATTTATATGCTTTTGTTGAAATAATCGTTAATTAGAGGCATGGGTAACTATTAATATAGCTCAAATAAGTAATAAAATAATGAAGAAGATAACATTACTCTTTATGATTTTATTTGTGGCCATAGGTGCTTCTGGAGCCTATGCTTACAATGAAGGTATGTTAGATGAGTTATTAGGTGTAGATGAGGATGAGGAAGAGGATGATGAACAGAATTCTTCAAGTGGGAATGCGCCTATAGCTAGGATAACACCATCAAACCCCAAAATACAGGCAGACGAAATAATATCTTTTTCAGCCTCAGATTCTACAGATGCAGATGGAGATGAGTTGTCATTCGTATGGATTTTTGAGGGAGATAGCAAAAAGTATGAGGGTGCTAATATTGAACGAAATTATACTGCTAAAGGCGAGTATATTGTAACTTTGACAGTTACAGATTCTACAGGTTTAGAAGATACGATTGAAACTACTGTTCTGGTTGTAGAGGATTATCACGAGGAGCATAGCGGAAACGTCAATGGTAATGATGATACAGAAGAAATTTCATTGCCCGTAGATAATGGTTTTATTAGCCTTAGAATAGAGTACTCTTTAGAATCGGCTAATATCAATCCGCTGGAAGAATCAGAAGTGACACTTAGACTTACTGATGCTGATGGCGTAGTTGTCCAAGAAGAGAATGCAGTTGGTGAAGGAGATGGTTCTTGGTCTTACTCTAGTGATGATTTGAGTTCTACAGGGGAATACATTTTCACTATAGAAAGTGAATCTGGAAGCATGGATTTTGATATTATTATTGATGTAAAATATTAATTCTTTTCCATTACCAAAATATATCTTGTTAACGATTTGTGTATATACCATTCAAATTGATGTATTGTGGTGTAATTTTTATTTTGCACTAGTTTGGGATTCGAAACTGCCATTACTAATCTTTGTTTCGTAGCCATTTTCTTTGCAAATAACTCTAGACTCCGTTTCATCAGTTTTTCTACACCCTCTCCTTTTGTTGTTGTTGATATCCCGTAAGGCGGATCTGTAACAATAGCATCAAAGTTAGAGTTTCCTAACTTTTCAATATCACCTTTTATGATTTTAGCTTTTAAATCATAATGTTTTAGATTTCCCTTGGAATATTCGGTCATTTTATTTAGAATATCAATTCCTATTGCCTTAATTTTCATATTCGCAATTTCAATTAAAATCCCTCCTGTACCACAAAAAGGATCAATGATTATATCACCATTTGAGCAATTTGATAGGTTGACCATTGATCTAGCAATTCGAGGATGTATGCTTATTGGGGAAAAATAAGGCCTATATCTTACATGATGTTCCAAGCATTTGGTATAATATGTTTCATTTTTTTTATTCCAAATAGATATTATTGATTTTTCATTAGAGTAGTATAATATTTTGAGATCAGGATTTGTTAAATTTACTTTATTTTTAGGTGAAATTTTTTCACCCAATTTTCTTGCAATATTACTCTCAGATTTTTCTTTCTTTTGTATTATACGTATCGCAAAACTATTACAGCCTATGTCTATTTCAGGTATATTTTTTAAAATATTATCAATATTTTCTTCCTGTTTGTAATGTATAATTCTTGAAATTCTTTTTGTCATACCCAGTCTTCTAATTACTTGTTTCTTGATTTCTTTTGAAACCTCTATAACTATTGTATTTTTCTTATCCAAAATAAGTTTTGGAGAATATTTTTCAGTTTTAAACAACTCTAGTGCTTCATGCTTTGCTAATTCAGTATTTTCACCGCCAAGCTCTAGCAAGTATTTTTCTTTCACAAGGGTCCAGTAAAGTTGTTTTATAATGTTGCATCTATTGGTAAATTGTGATGAGAGTTCTAAGGAGATTTATTTCTCCAGTCTATAAGTTGTACGAGAAGCGCTTAGAAAAGGAGATTAAGAAAGGTCAAATTCCAAAGCATCTAGCAGTTATAATGGATGGAAATCGGCGTTATGCTGAAAATTTAGGTATTCTTCCACATGAGGGTCACAAAGAAGGTAAAAATACCTTAGAGAATTTATCTGATTGGTGCCGTAATTTAGGCATTAAATATTTAACGGTTTATGCCTTTTCTTTAGAAAATTTTAATAGAGACAAAACTGAGCTAGATCCTTTGATGGATCTTTTTGAAGAATCTTTTATGAGTGCAGCAGACGATTATAGGGTACATAAAAATAAAGTTAGAATAAGAGCGATTGGTCATCGGGAAATGCTACCTGATAATGTTGTTAAGGCCATAGAATATGCTGAATCTAAGACTAAAAATTATACTGATTTTAATTATAACCTAGCAGTAGCTTATGGGGGTCGACAAGAATTAGTAAGATCTATGGAAAAGATTGCTATGAAAATTAAGGATGGTTCACTAGATCCTAAAGATATAGATGCTGATTTAGTATCATCTAATCTGTATACAAGTGACTTACCCGATCCTGATTTAATATTGAGAACATCAGGCGAAGAAAGAATTAGTAATTTCTTATTGTGGCAATTAGCTTATTCAGAATTATATTTTTCCGATGTTTATTGGCCGGATATGAGAAAGATAGATTTTTTGAGGGCAATTCGTTCTTTTCAAAAGCGAAAAAGACGTTTAGGGCATTGACAGACACGTTTTAACCAAGCGTCTTATGCAAGGCAATATGATAGAGCGTTATGCGAGGCTTCCAATCGATAGCCCCAGGCAAATTATCCTGTTTGTAGCTCTTATTACTATACTTCTTTCTCCATTTATTCTTCAAGTTCAATTTGAAACTGATGTCCAAGCTTTTCTTCCCCAATCTGATGAAGTTGAAGCTTATGATGAAATTAATGAAGATTTCGGGCGTGATTCAAGTATTGTTCAGCTTTATCTTACTTCTGAAGTAGAAGGTAATGTCCTGAGTATAGATAATTTGATGGATATATTAGTTTTGCATAATGATTGTGATAAAATAAGTGGAGTTAAAGATGTTCTTTCAGTTGCTGGATTTTTTGATTCGGCTCTTATAGACTCAGATCTTTCTTTAAATGAAGTTAGCCAACGTGAAAGTCCATGGCAGTTAGTTTATGAGTCTATATCCTCTTCTGGTGCCGGAAATTATTCATGGAATGAGGTTGATTTTGTTACAGATGTTTTGGTTAATAAGGATTTTAATCCAGATCCACTTTTAATTATTGAAGGAGATTCAATTCGTTCAGCTCCTATTGCTAGTTCTACAATAATAATGATTTATCTAGATCCAGATTTAAACACTATTGATAAAAAAGTCATAGGTCAAAAAATTAGAGTTTTAGCAGATGAACATAATTCTAATTCAGGTAGTGAGATTCAAGCGGACGCTTTTTCAGTAGATTTACTTGCATATGATGTTGATAAATCTACTCAGCAGACAAACATATTGATGGCCTTAGGAATGCTTGTAGTGACAACAATCCTGTTATGGTTATCATTCAGAGATTGGAGCTATGTTTTATTTCCTATTTTGACATTAATTTTATCAGTATTTTGGACATTTTCTTTTGCAGGCATGTTGGGCATTCAGTTAACTGCTTTGGCAGTAGCAGTTATACCTTTAGTAGTTGGTTTAGGAATAGATTTTGCAGTTCATATAAGCCGTAGATATCAAGAAGGATTAAAAGTAGGAAATTCAGTTGCAGACTCTTTAATGGATGCCCAATTGCATACAGGTCAGGCCCTCACACTAGCAATGTTTACCACAGTTATAGCCTTTTTATCTGGTATTAGTGCTGGTGTTGGTCCTGTGAGAGACTTTAGTTTATTATGTGCTATTGGAATTTTCACATCATTTGTTTTAACATTATTATTTTACACATCACTTAGATATCTTTTAGATTCAAATTCGGAGGATAATCTTACTGAAGTAAAAGGTTCAGAATTAGTAGATAGTTCTATGTCTCGAGCTGCAGAGGTAGTGGATCAATATCCTAGTGCTATAATTTCGGCAGTAATTATTTTGACTTTAGTGGCTGCATTTTACGGTTCTAATGTTGACACCTCATTTGGGTTAGAGGATTTTTTATCAGATGATTTGGAAATAATGGTAACTGCAGATAGTATCCAAGAAGAGTTTAGAGGAGCTAGATACTCACAATCACAAATTTTGATAGAAGGGCCTATAGCAACTACAGATTTTCTAAACGGTTCATATGAAGTTCAATTTGGTGAACAAGGTACTGATAATGATGGTTTGAATGGAGATAGATATTCTATCAAAGTAGGTTCTGAGGCTAGAGTCGAGTCTGTTTACGAAGTTGTTCATGAAGCAGTTTATTCACAGGAATATAATGTAGGTCAAGGTAATGATGCAACACATCAGTGGGTAAAAACCAATATTTTCAGGGTTTCATCAGGGGAGACACTTTTGATAGGTTGGAATATAGATAATTCATTATCTTCTTCTACTCTTGACGGGGAAATTTTTTGGTATGATCAAAATAATGGTGAACCTATCAGTTCACAAAAGATAATATGTAATAGTTTAAATCCAAATCTTTCATTGTGTTCTAAAGCTTCAGTTAGTGTTCCACCAGAAGCTCATAAATCAAGGATAAAATTTGAACATGTTAAGATTCAAGAAGGTCTAACAGATTCTCTTGTTTCTGGTATTAGTGTAAAAAATGAGAAAGAATATGTCTATGTTCAATCATTAACTGGTACATTCAATTTGACTTACAAGGCTAAACCATATAGTTTGACTAAAGATTCAGATATCAGGAATTTGTATGATTATTTGTACCAAAGAGATTTAGATATTTCGGATCCATTCACAGGTGAAACATATTCAGATAGGATAAAGCATGTTCTTTACAGAGATATGAATGGTGATTATACATCCTCGGTAATTAGAGTATATTTAGGTCCTTCAATGAATTATGATTTAGATAATGAGGGACTTGAATTTATGCGCAAGGAGCTCTCAGAGAATATACCTTCAATCTTTTCAATTAATAATCAAGAAGATCAGTACGAAATTAGTATAACTGGCGGTCATGTTCTTACTAGTGTTACTGTTAATGAGATACAATCAACTCAAATTAGTTCTACATTATTGTCTGTGGTTTTAGCAGCTATTGTTTTGACCGTAGTTTACCGTAATTTAGAATTAGGTATTATAGCTACTTTGCCAACAATTTTAGCTACAATATGGATACTAGCAACAATGTGGCAAGTTGGTATAACCTTGAATGTATTGACAGTAATGGTTACAGCATTAACGGTAGGTCTTGGAATCGATTATGCTATACATATCGTTGAAAGGTATAGAGAAGAGAGAGTTCATAAAAGTGAAAGACAAGCTATTGAATCAACTATTAAACTTACAGGTTCAGCCATTCTAATCTCGGGACTTACTACAGTTTGTGGTTTTGCAGTATTATTCTTGTCTCCTATGCCGTTAGTTAGAAATTTTGGAATAATAACAGCAGCCACAATAGTATATTCTATTATTATAGCAATCTTTGTTCTCCCAAGCATGATTTGGTTATCTAATAGAATAAAAGAATGGTATTCTAGTCAAATTTCAAGTTAGTTTTGCGTTTTCTTCTCTTTTCCCACAATTCTCTTGCTAATTGTCTCATATCTTCTACAGAGTCAGATTCATCAACAATCTCAGCACCTAACAAAGTTTCCATAGCGTCTTCTAAAGTAATTATTCCTTGAGTAGCTCCATGTTCATCTACAACAAGAAAGACATGTTCTCTCTTTTTCAAGAACTCATCAAGCAACATAGCTACAGAATCTTCAGGACCAACTGTAGATAATTCAGAGATTATATCTTCCATTTTGACATTTGATTCTCCATCACTGTTTAATTCCATTATTTCGCTCCTGAATACTACACCAATAATGTCATCTAACCCCTCATCAACTACAGGGATTCTTGAAAAGGGAATAGGAGAATATTTCTCTATTACTTCATCAATAGTGAAATTTTTTTGGAAAGTCATCATGACAGTACTAGGAGTCATTACGTCTTCTGCCAGTATTTTATCTAAAGTAAGTAAATTTTTGATGACGCGTGTTTCTTGTTTTTCTAGTGCACCTTGTGTTTCGCCTATCTCAGCTACAGCTATCATTTCTTCTCTTGTCATTTCTTTTTGATCTTCATTGCCTTCTGATATTTTCTTAGAGAAATAGTTTAGTGAAATTACAATTGGCCAAGTAATCCAAATCATCATATCTAGTATGTATGCTGCAGACAGAGACATTTTCCTCCAATATATAGCACCCAAAGTTTTTGGAATTATTTCTGAAAAAACTAGTATCAATATAGTTAGTATTATGGATGCAGCTGTGAACCATTCATTACCTAGTTTATGAAATTCAGATCCAACGCCTGCAGCACCTACTGTGTGAGAAATAGTATTGAGAGTTAGTATTGCAGCTAGTGGTTGATCTATTTCTTCTTTCAATCTTTTTAGTCTTTTACCACTATTGTTTTCATCTTTGCTAAGTATTTCAATATGTGACCAAGTAACAGACAAAATTATTGCTTCTAAAAGCGAGCATGAGAATGAAACTCCTAGAGCTAGGAACAGAAATACTGTAATCCTGCCCCAATTTAGTTCATCACTACCTAAATCCTCAAATACAGATGTAAAAAAAGATAAAAAATCCACTAAATTAAAACCCTCCTCCATAAGAGAAAAATTCATTTTTTTGCGAATAACTTAGAGATACTAAGCTTCTAACCAACTTCTAGAAACCTCTGGTAACATTTGCCCCACAGGGCCTTAGATTCATAACATGCTATGGAAGCTTCTTTATTAGCTCTTTTGGTCTTAATTAGTTTTTTGGCACAATCATTATAACCACACCCTCTACGGCGCCAGAATGGCACGTTTCCCTGAAGCCGAAGCCCGCATGTTCAACAAAAAAGTCTGCATGCAGTGTAACGCAATTAATGCTTGGAAGGCCGTTAAATGTCGTAAATGTAATTACAAAGGTTTGAGGCCTAAGGCAAAAGAACAACGTGGTAAATGATTATTCCAGTATTTCTACACCATTCTCTTTTCCAATTATGATTTTAGTAGCCATATTTAGGAAGAGTCCCGTATCTTTTACACCACTAATACTCATTAATTTTTTATTTATTTCATTTGGTTCTTCAATTCCTTCAGGGAAATTACAATGATATATGTAATTTTTATTATCAGTAATAAATATCTTTCCATTCTTTTCAATTCTAAGATTAGCCTTACAACCTAATTTTTCAATTTCAGAGGCTATACTTTCATGGTTATCATCACTAACTTCTACAGGAAGTTCTCCTCTGCCCAATTTTTTAACAATTTTCCCTTCATCTACAATTATAATTAATTCTTTTGCTTTTTTTTCAACTTTCTTTTCACGCAATAGAGCACCTCCTAGTCCTTTAATCAGAGACAAGTCAGGGGAAACTTCATCGGCTCCATCAATTGCAATATCGATTTGTTCGGCCTCATCAATATCAATTAATTGTATTCCTAAGCTTTCGGCCTGTTTTTTTGTTTGTATAGATGTAGGCATTCCTATTATTTTGAAATCATCACTTAATTTTGAACCTATAATATCAACCGCTATTTTTGCAGTAGATCCAGTACCTAAACCAACAATCATACCATTTTTAACAAATTTAACAGCCTCTTTAGCTGCGTTTCTTTTTGAAATATCTTTATTCAATAGTATAGACCGCCTTCAGGCTCTGAGATTTCAGCTTCATTCAGACGATTCTTTACTTTATTAAGGGCTTCATCAAAATCTTTAGAATTAATTTTTACTCTCTTATTTTTGATTGCATGCATTCCAGCTTCTACACAGAGAGCTCTAAGATCAGCACCAGAAAGCCCGTCTGTTTCTGAGGCTATTTTTTTATAATTTATTCCTTTTGCCATTGACATTTTAGTAGTATGTATTTTTAGTATTTTCAATCGAGCTTCTTCTTCAGGAAGTGGAATCTTGATAATTCTATCAAATCTACCGGGCCTTAGCAAAGCTTCGTCCAGTATATCGGGTCTATTAGAGGCAGCCATTATCGAAACATTTCCTCTCGGCGTAAATCCATCTAATTCACCAAGTAATTGCATTAATGTTCTCTGAACTTCTCTATCTCCAGTAGTTCCCACATCCATTCTTTTAGCACCAACAGCATCTAATTCATCAATAAAAATAATACTTGGAGATTTTTCTTGTGCTAATTGGAAAAGCTCTCTAACTAGTCTTGCGCCTTCACCAATATATTTTTGAACTAATTCACTACCAATTAGTCGTATAAAAGTTGCATTAGTTGCGTTTGCAACAGCTTTTGCCATGAGTGTTTTTCCAGTTCCCGGAGGCCCTATAAGCAACACACCTTTCGGAGGTTCAACTCCGATTTTTGAAAATCTTTTTGGATGAAGCATTGGTAATTCTACAGTGCTTCTAAGTTCGTCAACTTCTTCAACAAGCCCACCAATATCACTGTAATTCTCACTTGGTTTGCTATCTACTTCTGCACCCATAACCAGAGGGTCTTTTGTGGAAGGTAGAGTTTCTAAAACAGCGAGTGTCTGGCGATGTAAAGCAACACGATCGCCTACATCCAATTTTTCTTTGTCAATTCCTTCTGAAATGTGAACTACAAAATCAGGTCCACTACTCGACTTTATGCTGACACGACCATCCTCCAGACAATCAGTTACAGTTCCTATTACTTGTGGAGGAGCTCTTAATCTGGCTAATTCGCCTTTCAAATGTGCATTTTCCCTTTTCATACGGGAAATATCAGATTCAAGCTGACGTTTTTCAGACTCAAATCTTTCAGTTTCCTCAATGAGCCATTTATTCCAGTCTTCACCTTTTTCAGGCGTTGAGACGTCTCCGTCATTTTCTTCTGAGGTCACTTATAATCACTAAACATTTAATTGGCTTAGATATATATGAGTTTCTGATTTAATATGCTTTGTGAAATGTGCGGTGCCGAATCTGCCTCTTTAGAATCTAGAAAAGTTTCAGGTTCTATTCTCCGTCTTTGCAGTTCTTGTGGTGATATGGGTTCTCAAACAAGTTATCGAGAGTCAATTGGACATAGGGCATATGTGGCCCAAACTTTGGAAAAACGTCAGCAAAAGAATAGATATGAAGAAATAGAACCCGATGAATTTGTTTTGGTTAAGGATTACGGTTTAATAGTCCGTAGAGCTAGAGAAAAAGCAGGTCTTGATCATGCTTCTCTTGCAAGTAAAATATCCGAAAAGAAATCCATTTTAACTTCCGTCGAGGCAGGGAATATGAAACCCAATGAGAAGTTAATAAAGAAATTAGAAAATTATTTGAAAATAAAATTGACAGAGAAAATCGAAAGTTCAAATGAATCTCAATCCTCTTCACCAGGAAAGGCTCTAACGATGGGTGATCTTTTAAAGCAGGCCATGGACGAAGATTAAGCTAAGTAGGTACACAAAATCTATTTGTAGTAACTTTCAAACTAATAGATTAATGGGGTTGTTAGGTCGTCAGTTTAGGTTAGAGCGTTCAGCAGAGGATTCTTTACTCTTAGCTTTATCATTTTTAACTTTCACGGTATCACTTTTTTGTGGTTACATTGAGGGAGGAATTGGTCAATTAATTTCATTGCCATTATTTGGTATTGAATTTCACTTAATTTCAACACCAGTTTGGTTACTTTCCGGAATTCTTTGTTTAATATGCCTTCAGCAACTTTTTTACAAAATTTGGACGCATGGTGTTTGGCTAATTGGAGTTTATTGGTTAACAGCCTTCGGTACGATTATTTTGTTTATAATGTTTAATGAAGGTTATGTTTGGTTTATAGTTAGTTTAATTTTAATTTTCTTAGCTATTTTCCTTATGTATTGGATGATTCTTGAAATTTATGGATTAAGATATAATATTATTGGGCAAGTTCCTGAGGCTGATAGAGCAATAAGCCTTACAGATTGGTTATTATCAGTACCATCGTTTTTCATTTGCACTTTCATAAGTTATTATTATTATACTAAGTTGTATTTGGATGAAGAAGGTTGGTTTACCTTTGGCCATGCTTCAGAGGGATATCTTATTTTTCAATTTGGTGTATTTTTATCAGGTATGTATATTCTTTATATTCCTCAAACTTTATTGGGAGATTACTTAGAATTTAGTGATTTAGATATCAATACCAGTTACAATGTCGATGAAGAAAAAGTTGCGCAAAGATTAGTTGACTATTCAAAAAATTATGACGAAGGTAAAATCCAGGCAACTTTGATTGATCTTTATCGTATGGCAGATGAAGATCCAGAAGCTTGGGTTCAATTAGGGGAGTTTTACCCTGAATGGAGTGTTGAAGAAGTTAAATTATTCATAACAAAGTTAGAAGATTTGAGTTCTGAAAAAGAGTAATTAGTTATACAACAAAGGTTAAATAAGATTTTTTTTACAAGACATATAGAGTTTCATAATTTGAAACTAAACTTATTGCGTGCAATAGGAGAAAATCAGTGAGTGAAAATAGTGGTTTACCAGAATGGACAGCACAGGCCCTTGTGGCCTTAGGAGCAGTTTTCCTGCTTATATCAGCATACGTTATGGGTGTTATGGTACCGAATGGTTTACTTGCCCCTAATGATTTCGATGTTAATTTTTATTTTGAAGGAGACATCGAAACTTTTGATATAGATAGTGATAATCGTACTGGGGCTTTCTTTGATAAAGTGGGTAGCGGTTCATATGAGCCTACTGCAGCTACACCAGGTGGCGGTGCAACTCTAAATGTAGTTGGTAAACCAGATGGTGATGATTACACGATACTAACTCAGAATTTCAGTCTTACTCAAAATGGTATTAATGGTGAAGGAGAGTGGTTAGGGACAATATCAGATACAACTGATGCCCCTTCAATGCTAAACCGAAAGACTTACGAAGTGGATGGAAAGCAAGGAACTTGGACACCTACTAATCTTCCAGAAGAAGGTAAAACATATGAATTCCCAAATCCTGTAAATGGAGCTTATACTGATAATTTCACATGTTCAGACAAAAGAATGCTTGATGGTCTCGAAGTCATGACCTGTATTGCTGAATCCGGTGAAGGTGAAAAAATGGAATTTGTACCGGGTGAAGGTAGTGACTTGAAAACATTACAAGA
>Ga0207992_1000145_pt1 | contig 38490 bp, 52 predicted proteins | sample ETN02SmetaG_FD_185788 | JGI IMG/M metagenome (GOLD analysis project Ga0207992, IMG submission 185788) | Marine microbial and viral communities from oxygen minimum zone, Eastern Pacific Ocean - ETNP2014F10-02SV255 (SPAdes) (version 2) | ecosystem: Environmental > Aquatic > Marine > Oceanic ...
CCCGACGTTGTAAAACTAATTGATGAGTCAGTTGAAAGAACTCTGAGAATTAGAGAAGATTGGATATTACCAGACCGATGCTAAACGAAGATAAAAAATACGCGCAAGTAACTAGATTAAGAATCGATCCAGCCCTGCTTGCCACTCAAAAGAGAATCTTGATGAAACTGATACAAGAAGCATCAGACAAATCAAGACCTGACCTTGAAGGCAGCAGCCACAAGCACCCCGAATACGGCCTGTTGTGGGGGATTGTTGAGTTGTTGGATGAGATTGAGGATACTGCCAAATAAATTTGCCCAATTAAATAAATGTAAATAAATAAAAGGTTTTACTCGACTTATCCCCCCCCATACCCCCCCCGCGAACTTTCCTGGAATATTCTCGGGGGGTCTGGGGGGTATGACACATTTTGTTCTGGACTTTTTCTGAAAATCATGGTCTAATTGCAACATGAAAACAAAAGCGAGAGTCAACAAGGAAGGCTTTATGGGGAGCGCATCCCGCGAGCATAAAGTCAAGAAGGGAAAAGGTTCTTTCCGCAGGAGAACGAAACATCAGAAAAAAAAACTGGTAGGACAGCCTTTGTCCCACCCCCTGTGTTATACTGTACGCATGATGATTAAGGAAGATAAGAGACAAGCTACTTACGAACTCTGGTTTTTGGGCGATGTGTTTAACTCACGGGTTAAGACTCGTGAATCCTTTGACGCGCTACTTGAGGAAGCGCACGAGTGTTTGCAACACGCAGTTGAAGCCAAGCTTGTAGTGGGCGGTGTTGAGATCGTAGAGGTTAGCCCAGACGGCAAGATTGTAGAATCGGTCTGGTCAATGAACGTCGATGAATTTGAGAAAAAAAACTAAAACAAAAAAATTATGAAGATAGAAGATCAACAAGTAAAAGTAGGCGACGAGGTTCGCGTAGGAATGCAACTAATGATAGTTGATGAAATCACAGAATTTGACACCGTGATTGTGATTGATCAAGACGGTGGAGAGTTAGAATTAACAGAAGACGAGATTGACGTTTATATTGACCGACAAAAGGTGTAAAGATTATGAAAGACGAAGTACAAATTTATAGAAATCTCCATCGCACAGAAGAAGATGGAACACACGTTTACAGCGTAAAGAACGACAAGAATCACGTTGAGGATCACGTCACTGAAATTGCGTTAATCAATCCTAAGTTCCGTGTTCAAAAGGCGGGACAAAAGAAGGTGCGTAAAGAAGGAAAGAAGAACGTCCACGCTTACATCCAAGGAAAAAGGATGTCAGGCATAGGTCAAATCCTTCCTCATGTTAGCGGTTGGAGGCAGGTAACTTATAATCCATACCGCGATGATCATTTTGTTTTAGCTAGTGATCACGAAACAGAAGTCGTAAACGCTGTTATGGTTCACATTGAAGATGGCAGCGTTTGGGCATTGAATCCAGTAACAACACCAAAGGTTAATTTAGAGATATGAATAGATACTTTAAAATTAAGTGTGACGAACATGGAGAGCCGTCCGAAGAGTCAATAGTGGAAATTTACCCTCCTTATGGGGTAGCTTTTTCCTTGGGAATATTAATTGGAATCACAATAACGATTATTATCCTATGAAATTACCAATTTAAATAAAGCCAAATAAATAAAGTCTAACCCCCCCCATACCCCCCCCGCGAAAATACCTGGAATGTTCTCGGGGGGTCTGGGGGGGGCACGGAACTTGCTTCAGGGAAGTTATTCACAACGGTCTTTTTTTCTCGTATTCGGAGGGCTTTTCGTAGTAATCTTTTAGAAGTGGGAGGCACAACGCCAACCATATTAACCACCGCAACAGCGGGGAAAGGAAATCAGAAATGATTCAAAAAGAAAATGGTCGCTCACAGGCAAGTGAGACAAACGCAACCTTCAACAAATTGTCCGCACATGGGTTGTTGTTGTTTGCAGAGTGGTATAACAAAAATGTAACCGTGATCGCGGAGGAATTCGCAAAAGGTTCTCACGATGATATCGATCCATATAAAACCCTTAATGAGTTTGCGTTATGGTTGTACACGGAATATCCAGAGCGGGTTATGTTCTTAAATCGTCAGGTTCGTGCCGATCAGTTGTTCGACAGTATCAATTGGGCTGATCTTGAAGATTCGGCGTGTGATCCTTATGCAGGAACTAATCCAGTTATTACCAAGGCTATCGTTGATGACAATGGCGAACTGAGGGATATGACCAGTGAAGAACTGGACGAAGTAAACGAGCTATGCTCTGACGGTGTTCATGAGTGGTTCATAGAGCGTTATGCCTAACAGAAGTGGGGGGCGAAAGCCCCCCCTTCATTTTATTTTAAGAATTTAACAGGTAGGACTGCGAATGTCTCACCTCCTGTGATACTATAGGCACATGATTATGAACGAAGAACAACAAGCAAAAATCCTCCTCAACAACGAGGTCAAAGTCACCGACCACCGCAGTGAATTTTGGAACTGCACGGGTCGTGTGCGTAACGTCATGGCCGATGGCCGCACACTTGAGATTGACCTTGATTGGAGCGGCAAGACCGTTCTTCTCGACGTCACCCTTGTGAGTGAGATTCAAGAGTCAACACAGTTCGCCAAGACTGAACAAAGCCTTGGCCCAATCGCAAACCACTTGGTAAAGGATGGGATTTAACCATGTTAACCTTGATCATAGGAATGCTAGCGATAGCGGCGGTTCACAATTGGAACTAATTATATGAAGGATAAACTCTTATTTGATAAATGGTTTAAAGAGAAAAGGTCAGACATAGAATTATTATATGAGGACTATAAACAAACACAGGACGGCACACCACCGTTAACCTATCATCAATTTGCGTTTGCGTTTTATATGGAAACAAAACATTTTGATAGTCTCTCTCTAAACTGAAAAAGGGCAATTTGGGGGACCCCCGCGAACATTCCTGGTTGTCAATCATTTTCTCGGTATTTTGATCGGCTAAATCTTTTGTCAATCAAAAATGATTCACAAGCTGTGAGTAAGTTTAGGGTTGACTTTTTCTAGTTATTGAGCTATATTTACATTATGAATATCACAGGGAAAAGAATCTTAATTGCCCCTAGCGACATTGCCACCAAACGCACCAAGGAGCGTATTAAGCAGCACGGCGAAAATGGCATTGCGCCTTTTAAGGTCGAGGATTGGCGGGGCATCAGTGATCAGAACATGAGTTTTCTTTTACGTGCTGATGATGGATGGTTCGGGTGGTTACATAAAGATCAGTTTGTGCATCTTGCGACCTTGATCAACGACAGAAACTAATCCTGTGAATAACTTTTTCAAGAAAATACCCTCTAGCCCTTGACTTTTTCCAGTAATTGGAGTACTGTATTTACATGATGAACGACATGATGCCAACAATCGAAGAAACCATCACCCCCGACATCCAAGCCCAGCTAGAGCATGAGGAGTGGGAGCGTGGGAACGAAGATCGCGAACGCTGGGAGGCGACTGAGGCCGAGCATGGGCCGCTGTTGACCTCCGCTCAGTGGGGACAGCACCAGTCCGACATGAATGACCATATCGATTGGTTTCACGCTCGCTGGTGCGATAAGCAAGACGAGCTAGAAGAGCAATGGGCTGAAGAGGCGGAGGTTGAAGCGTGGTTTACTGATGGGGTTTTAAAATAATTAAAACTTATTCACACCCCCCAGACCCCCCACGAAGATACCTGGAATGTTCTCGGGGGGTCTGGGGGGGGTATGAAACCTGCTTCAGTCCTCGTAAACTTTTTTTAGAAAAAACGCTCTGAGCCCTTGACTTTTTCCAGTAATTGGATTACCTTGTATCAAGATGAACGAAGTAAAAGAAGCCAAAAAGTTGTGGGCGGTAATGAGAGAACCACGGTTAACACAGAATCAAATGTCAAACGTATATCGGGCGGTGAGTACGAGCAGCACCTTATTTGAGGCGCAGCTAAATTTCCGCCACTATCAACACACTAACAGCGAAGGAACAACAGAAAGCCAATTCGTTGTATTAAGAAAAATTTTTGAGAAAGTTACAGCATAGGACAGCGGATGTCCTACCCCCTGTGGTAAACTACTAGTATGAAAATGAAAATGAAACTGAATAAAGAAGAGCAAGAATTTATCGCTAAGAACATCACAAACTTTGACGTCGTGACAGAGATTGAAGTCAACGACATTGAGGTTCGTATTCATGGCGAACTTTTCAGTGGTGTTGGTAGTGCTGCGATTTATCGCACTAATGACATCAAAGCCATTTACTCACACACTCACGCCAAATGCGTGAAAGCTGAAAAGAAGCTGCGTGAGATTAAAAAGCTTGAAACCAATGCCAGCATGGCAGCTAGGATGGAGAACATAGACTAGTAAAAAAGATATGAACAACTGGACAAGCTACAACAGACAACGGGCCGAGATTAATGAGCTCGCAGACATACGGCGCACAAAGAAGCACATTTACTATTGTGATCTTGTTATCTCTGCGTGTATTGGCGCAAGCCTTACCATAATCGCTGTAATCGCTCACATGATGATAGTGGGATAAAGCTGGACGTTATAAAATTATGAATATAGGTCGCTAGCTACCTTAGAAGTTAGCCCAAAACTTAAATCATGATTGAATTAGGTATGGAAGTTGAGACATCCTGCGGGAGTGTTGGCCAAGTGGTCGCCTCTCCAAGGTTTGGCAAAGGCTGGCTAGTCCGTTTGGGTAGTGGCCGAGAGCTACGCCTTAAGGATGAAGAACTCAGAGAGGTTGACTTGCAAGGTCAGCTTTCTAACTGGGATTAGCCTCAAGCTTCTAAAGCGAGTAAGACTCGGCGCACTCTCAGCGTGGCAACAGAATGAGAGTCAACTAAAACTTATTCACACCCCCCAGACCCCCCACGAAGATACCTGGAATGTTCTCGGGGGGTCTGGGGGGGGCACGGAACTTGCTCTGGCCTTGAAAAACTTTTTTCAAAAAAATACCTCTGGAGCCTTGACTTTTTCCAGTAATTGGAGTACTTTGTATCAAGATGAACGAAGCAAACATAACAGTAAACGAAGCAGGAACCCACGCAATCATGAACACCAGCAAAGGCAACCCTGTCTTTACCGCACCGATTAAAGAGCTTCATTCTTTTGATGTTGACGGTCACGAAGGCGTTACAATGGAGGTTGTAGGGTGGGGCGAGTTTATATCCTACGATGATGGCGAGACTTGGCAGGATTGTGAATAACTTTCCGAGATTAGCCATTGACTTTTTCCAGAAACTAGACTATATTATACCATGATGAACAACGACGACCTCAGAGACCTAATGCCCACCAGTGAAGAATTCTACGCCGATGCCAAGGCTGAGTTTGGCGAGGTGGTAGAACCCGACCAGCCCAAGGGCCAATGCGAGGATGCGCCTTGCTGCGGTTGCTGCGGCCCTACCTATGATGAGGTAGCCGACACCTACGCCGCTGATGCGTGGCACGACGCCCACGAATACCCAGAGTGGTAAAAAAATAAAAATTCAAGATGAACGAGAAAAAGAAACCGACCTACAGAAACTACTCAATCCAGTATGCCGATGGTGGCTGGTCTGGTGGTAAGTACCGCAACGAAGAACACGCTCGCGAAGTAGCGCACCTCATAAGTCCTAGTCGTGAGATCGCAAAGGTAGAACAACGCAACCTGTTTTCGCCTGAAGTTGAAGAAGAACTAAGAAAAGAAAAAGACGAGTGGAGGTGCAGATAAAATGAACGATATTAGAAAACATCTCGACAAGTTCGGCGGTTGGTGGATAATCGCACTAACAATAACACTAATTACAATTAACCTTTAAGATGAACGACATGAAGCAAGGAACACGAGTAAGCCACGAACGCAACCCGACGAAGGTTGGAACAGTAGTGGAGGACATTCACCCCAAGGCCCCTATATATGGATTGGTGCGCGTTAACTGGGATGATAACAACACAACCACGAAGATGCACAAGTTCACCTTGAAGGTCGTAAAGACAAACTGGTTACTCTAAAAAAATTATGTTTTACCTTGGAATTATAGTCTTAGTGGCTATTTATTGTTAAAAAACAACCCCCCCCTGTTTTTGAAAAAGTTTAGAGGTGTTTTTTTGTGTGTGGGTGGTGGGGGGTGCGTCTATATCTGCCCGACGCCTGAAGTTCCTAGTGATTTAATCGCGGGTAAATTTAAAAAAAAGTAAATATATATATTTTACGGCCAAAAAAATCGGAGAGGGGCTTGATTTCACAGGTGCTTCCAATATACTTCCTTGTATATATGAAAACATTCATTTTTTGCACATCATATTTCGACAGCGAAGCAGACTACAAACATAGATATGCTAAATGGGCAGCTTACTATAGTAATGTAGAGCTAAGAAAAGATAAACCTATATTAATGATAGACGATGGCTCAGACCTATCCCTAATAGACGAAGAACATTTCGCCGTAATAAAAGCAGGAGATTTAACCAAGGATACAAAACTAGAAACAGAAAGAGTAAATTTAATATCTTTTGATGAGAGGGCTCCTCTCCACGAGAATGGTCAAGCGGCTAATTCGGCTGGATGGTGGAGAAGTTTCTTGTTTTCTCTTGAAATCGCAGAAAAACTAAATTTTGAAAAAATAATTCACGTAGAGTCTGATCTTTACTTGATATCACATAAGATAAGAAAATTTATCGACGATCTAGAAGAAGGATGGACTTCTTTCGTCTGCAATAAATATCATTGGCCCGAATCCAGCCTACAAGTTATTTGCAAAGATCAATTTAAAGAGTTTCAGGAGTTTGGAAAAGACCTAGAAGAACTAGGATTAACTAAAATCGACTCCATGAGAGGCCCCGCCGAGAACTTAATACCTTTTAGCAGTGTAATGGTTGGGTTTAATGGTTCTAGATATGGAGAAGCTTTAACAAATCAGATGCCAGGTATGGATTACTTTGCCCAATGTAGAAATAATACTATAATTATACCAGAAACAGAAAGAAATGATTAGAAAAGGAATAATTCTAGCAGGAGGAGCTGGTTCTAGGTTATTTCCGCTCACTAACAACTATCCGAAAAGCTTATTGCCCGTATATGATAAGCCAATGATTTACTATCCCCTATCTACATTGATAGAAAATGGAATAAATGACATATGTATCATATCTTCAGTCGAACACACCCCTAAGTTTAAAGAAATCTTGGGTGATGGTTCTAAATTCGGCGTAAACATACAATACAAAACACAAAGCAATCCAGAGGGCATCCCACAAGCCTTCACAATAGCCGAGGACTTCATTAACGACCAAAGCGTAGTACTTATACTAGGAGACAATGTTTGCAGCAACAGTAGCGTATTTAAAAGAGCTTTTAAAAACTTTAAATCTGGAGGAGCAGTATTCGGCTACGAGGTTACTGATCCAGAAAGGTATGGAGTAGTAGAATTTGACTCAAAAGGCAAAGCGATATCAGTAGAAGAAAAACCCAAAGACCCTAAATCCAACTTCGCAATTCCTGGAATCTATCTTTTTGACAAAAATGCAGTAAAAATAGCAAAAAGCTTAAAACCGTCAGCAAGAGGAGAGTATGAAATTGTTGACATGATTAAATTTTATTTAAATAAATCAAAATTAATAGTTTACAAGATGAATCGTGGATGCGCTTGGCTAGATTCAGGAACTTCAAGTAGTTTACATGAGGCTTCAGTTTATGTTGCGGTAATTGAACGTCGTCAAGGAGTAAAAATAGGCTGTCCAGAAGAAGCTGCGTACAAAGCGAAACTAATATCTAAAGCTAAATTCAAACAAATCATCGACTCGATACCAGAATGCGAGTACAAACAACAGTTGAAAGACGTATGACTCAGACGGAACCAGTTAAGACAGCCGTAATCTATCATTACTATGACTATAATGACAACTTAGACTTCTTTTTGAAAAGCGGCGGTTTGTTAAATGATGAAAATTGTGATTTTTTCTTTATTTGTAATAAAAATGAGAATTTAATTCCAGAAGAGCTTACTAAAGGCTATTCCAATGTATACTTCTTGAACAGAGAAAATAAAAATTACGACTTTGGTGGATATGGGGAATTAATCTATAGCGACATCTTCGTAGAAGATAAATACGATTACTTTGTTTTTGTAAATGAAACAGCATGTGGCCCATTCTTAACTCCTAGAGACAAAAAAAAGCCATGGTATCAACATTTTACGGATCGTATAGATGAAAAAGTAAAAATCTTTGGAGCTTCTGCAATTCCGTTTTTTGGTGGAGATTTTCAGCCTCACATACAAGGGTGGTGCTTTTGCTTGGATAAGGTGAGTATGAATATAGCCAAAGCTTCGGGCGTATTAGCTAAAGATGAAGACGAGATGGATAAAGCCAATATGGTCTTCAGAAAAGAAGTAAGACTGTCGCAAGTATTATTAGAGAATAATTTCAATATAGATTGTTTTAATCCTCATTATACAGGGGTAGATTGGCAGGTGTTAGATTGGAACAACAAAGAAACACAAACGGTTAATATCCAAGATTTTCCATATTTATTACTTTGGGGAGCCGATCCAGAGACAATATTGAAATCACTATCGGTAAGAAATGAATCGGGGTATCAGTGTTATGATCCTTTTGAAACTATTTTTATTAAAAGATCAAAGTTTCACCTAACTCGTACTACAGATGAGCTTTTTACTAATTTTTATGACAGATATAGATATTACGGCCAATTTAAATCTTTGACAGAAGCTGCAAAAGCAAAACTATTATAGTTACCATAAATATGACTACTGAGAAATTATTCGAAGACCTTAAAGTCTTTCAATCTTATTTTTCTCCTTCACATAAAGGAGAGCTCATACCTGGCTTTGAACCCTTAGATGTTTCCATGAATCCTATACCCGATATGAGAGAGTTTCCTATAATAAGAAGCCTATATGAGGAGGGCCGTCATAAAGAGAAAAAATATACAGGTTTATTTTCTTGGAAGTTTTCTCAAAAAATGAAAAATTGTGATTGGGGTCCGTGCTGGGATAGTCTCGATTATTATCGAGAAGTTGAGGAATTTTTATTTTTCCATTCTAATCGTGACGTTTATCTTTTCAACCCCTTTGGCGGAGACATAGAAAACCATGGTAATGTTTGGCGTCAAGGGGAGTGGTGTCACCCAGGTATGTGTAATATCGTAGAAACAATGTTTCGAGAGTTGTCTCTTGAAACTGATGATCCTATTTTTGACATGAAGGACAGGGGGTCTATACTTCAAGAACAATATGGTCACGAAACTTATTCTATGTGTAATTTTTGGATTGGTAACGAAAAGTTTTGGGATAGGTATATCCATTTTGTTGGTACGATTTATGACTTTATTAATAGTGATAGAATATCTCCCGATCTGAAGGAGGCGATACATAGAAATACTTTTCATGCTGGAGAAGGGAGCGTTTGGTTCATTCCATTCATAATAGAAAGATGCACGAGCACTCTTATTAGTTGGGATGACGGTATAGAGTCAATTGGTTGGGTCAAAAATTGGAAAGCTCAAGCTTATTGAAAAAAATGATAACATTACTTGGATCATCTGGATATGTGGGTCAAGCCTTTGTAAAGGAAATGACCAAAAAACAAATTGGGTTTCATGAGGTTAATCGTGATTTAATTGATTATTACGACTTAGAGACTTTAATTGATTATATTGGGAAATTTAATCCTAAATTTATAATTAATTGTGCTGGTTATACTGGCAAACCTAATGTCGATGCTTGTGAGAAAAACAAGGAGGAATGTTATAGAGCTAACGTTGAATTAGCTAAAAACATAGCTCTAGCTTGTTCTATAATGCGTGTTCCTTGGGGCCACGTTTCATCTGGTTGCATTTACACAGGAGATAAGGGTGATCAACAGGGGTTTACAGAAAAAGACCCTCCTAACTTTTGTTTTAGCAAGAATAACTGTAGTTATTATTCGGGAACCAAGGTGTTGGGGGAAGAAATGGTAAAAGCCAATTCTGATGATTATTATATTTGGAGGTTGAGGATTCCATTTAATGAAGAAGATAATCCAAGGAATTATCTTTATAAGATGATGAATTATAATCAGCTTTTGGAAGCTGAAAATTCGGTTTCTCATTTATCTGATTTTGTTAATTCTTGTTTAGATTTATATGAGAAGAAAGCGGAGTTCGGCATTTATAACGTTGTTAATACTGGATTTATTACTACTTCTTGGGTAGTCGAGAAAATTAAGGAGTTTACTGGGATGGAAAAAGATTTCATCTTCTTAAAAGACGAAGAGGAGCTTTATCAAATTGGGGCGAAGGCCCCAAGGTCTAACTGCATTTTAGATAACTCTAAATTACTAGACGCAGGTGTTGAAATACGTTCTGCCGAGGAGGCCATGATCGACTCTATTAAGGGGATAAAAAAAAGCGCTACATTAGAAGGGGTAGATAAGTAATGTTGCCTCTATTTAAAGTATTCATGTCTGAGACAGCGAAGAAAGCTGTTAACGAGGTTTTAGACAGTGGGTTTATTGGCCAAGGTCCTAAGGTTGAAGAGTTTGAAAGCCTCTTAAAGGAGTTCATAGGTAATGATTATGTTTCGACTACTAATGCAGCTACTTCAGCAGAACACCTAGCTTTGCGGCTGGCAAAAGGATTCGGAGTCGAAGACGGTGATGAAGTCCTAGCGTCTCCTCTTACGTGTACCGCAACTAATTGGCCCATCTTAGCTAATAACCTAAAGATCAAATGGGTAGATGTAAGCTCTGATAATCTTAATATGGATTTGGACGATTTAGAAAGAAAAATTACTTCATCAACGAAAGTCATCTTCTTGGTTCATTGGGGAGGTTATCCAGTAAATTTAGACAGAGTTGAAAATATAGTAGACAAAACAGAAGCTATGTATGGATTTAGACCTATAGTGATCGAGGACTGCGCTCACGCTATAGGAAGCTCTTTTAAGGGTAAACCTATCGGAAGTCACGGAAACTTCTGTACGTTTAGTTTTCAGGCCATTAAACACCTAACTACAGGCGATGGAGGAATGTTAGTTTGCCCCAATAGTGAATACCATCGACGAGCTAAGCTTTTGAGATGGTACGGAATAGATAGAGATAGTAACAAAAAAGATTTCAGATGCGAAGCTGACATTTCTGAATGGGGATACAAGTTTCATATGAATGATATCGCTGCAGCTATTGGTATAGAGAACATAAAAGAACTAAATACGAATATCGATCTTCATAAAGATAATGCAAAATTTTACGATTTAGAGCTTTCTAATATAGATGGTGTTACTCCTATGAAGAGAGAAGAGGGCTCAGAATCATCTTTTTGGATTTATAGCTTTTTAGTAGACAGGAAAGACGATTTTATGAAACATATGAAAGAGCAAGAGATCATGGTAAGTCAAGTTCATGAAAGGAACGATATACATTCATGCGTTAAGGAGTTTAAGTCTCATCTACCTTCTCTAGATAAAATAACACCAAAACTAATATCAATCCCTGTAGGATGGTGGATTACTCATGAAGAGAGAGAGTATATAATTAACAGTATAAGGCGAGGATGGTAAAGGAGGAAACGGATGAAAAAAAAGAAAAATTTTAATATAATTAAATATAATTTCGCGGAATGTATTAAAGATATTTTCAAGGTAGAAGACCTAGCTTATGTTCATGACTATTATAAATCTGACTACGAACTGTTTCCCGCTCCACAAGTAGGAAAACTAGCAAATGGGAAAATTAAAGGAACAGATCAAGGCACGGTATATCATGAAAAATATTATCAAGAGATAGCTGGTACTGATTTTTTTAATATATATAAAGAATTTGTAGCTAATGAAATTTATCCTCTTTTTCTTGAAGATATCCTCTTTCAAAAAATACCCACCTTTAGGGTTCAACTGCCGAATAACTTAGCTGTAGGAGGTTGGCACAAAGATAGAAACTATAATCACTCAAGTGACGAAGTAAATATTTTTCTACCCTTAACCGAAGCGAAGGACTCAAATACCATTTGGGCAGAAAGCGAAGAGGGCAAAGCTGATTATAAGCCAATGAACGCAGAATATGGAGAATATCACGTCTGGGAAGGAGCAAACCTTAACCATGGCAATAAGCAAAATAAAGAAGGTAAGTGCAGGGTGAGTATCGACTTCAGAATTCTACCTTTTAGTAAGTATGATGAGTCTGCAATAAAAGAAAGTTATGGCATTGGTGCAAAATTCAAATTAGGGGAATACTGGGAATTCTTAAAGATATAAGGCTATGGTTAAAATTATTGCAGAGATAGGGTTTAATCATCTCGGTAAATTTGATATAGCTAACGAATATCTGGATATTTTATTGGAAACAGATGTTGACTGCATCACTTTCCAGATAAGAGAAAAGGAGCATCAACTAAAAGGTCCTCACAAATATTTTAGCGAAAAACAGCTTAGCTCCCTATTTTCAAGGATAAAAGCTTCGGAGAAACAAGTTGGGGTAGCTATTGCTGATATTGATTATATTCCTTTCTTGGAAATGTCAAAGGTTGATTTTTACAAAGTGATTAGAAATGATATAACAAATAGACCCTTGTTGGATCAACTTAGAGAAACGGGCAAACCAGTCTATGTGTCAACTGGAATGGCTTCGGAGGAGGAGATAGAAAACTTCACGAGTTATTTTAAGGGAAATTTTAAACTTGTTCATACTCAATTGTCTTATTCGATAGAGGATTGTAATTTGAAAAGTATACACAAAATGAAGGACTACGACCTAGAAGTAGCTTACGGACATCATTGCAGCGATAGATTGTCCATCTTTATGGCTTTATGTTACGAACCATCTGATATATTTTTATATATCAAGGGAAACAAAGACATGGAATATCCTGACGATAAACACGCAATAGAAGTAGGAGCTATGAAGTCATTAATAACTACGATTAGACAGCTTGAAAAAGCTAAGGGAGACGGAATAAAACAAAAAATGATTAACAAAATAGAAGCATGAAAAAAGCATTAGTATTAGCGGGAAGCAGAGGCATCGGAGCAGGAATAAGCGACTCCTTGAGGGGAGTTGGAATCGAAGTGCAAGCGCTATCTTCTAAGGATTGCGATACTTCGGACATTTCCTCTATAGATAAAATAGGTCACAGCGATGAAGCGTACGATATTGTAGTTCTGAATACAGGAGGACCTCCATCTATGAATTTTTATGACATAAAACAAGAGGACTGCGAAAAGTACCACAATCAACTTTTTTATGGATTTTTTCGTTTATTACAGAATTTAAAAATAAATGATAATGGATATGTATTTTTGATATCTTCCTATAACGTGAAAGAGCCCGACGCAAAACTTATACTGTCGAACGCCTATCGTCTTGCTTTTATAAGCGTTTTCAAATGTCTAAGCAAGATGTTTGCTGAGAGAAATATAACGACCATAAATATAGCACCAGGTCCAATAGATACAGATAGACTTAGAAGCTTAGTTTCGGACTACGAATCTTTAAACAAAAAAATACCCCTAGGAAGACCAGGGGAAAGTAAGGAAATAGGTGATTTTGTAAAATCTATAGTTGAAAATAATATCAAATATATTACGGGTGTTACTATTAACTTTGACGGAGGGAAATCTAACTACGTATTATAAGTCATGGTCTATTTCGTAATACCAGCAAGAAAGAATTCAAAAGGACTTCCGTTCAAGAACAGAACTCTCTTCGACCTTACTGCAGGTTCCATCCCAGAAGAGATGCGTCCTAAAACAATAGTAAGCACCGACGACGAAGAACTTTTAAAAAAAGCTAGTTATAATTACGGCTTTATTGCAAAGAGAAGACCGAAGGAGCTGTCTTTAGATAGTGCGACACCCAAAAGCGCCATGAAACACGCAACAGAGTCAGCTAACTTAAGCAAAGAAGACCTTGTTGTATCATTGTATTTGACTTATCCAAAAAGAAATTTTGAAGACGTAGAAAAAGCCTTATCTTTTATGAAGAAAAATAAAGCTTCATCCCTGCTTTGTCGTAAAGACCTCAAGACTCATCCTTACTTATGCCTCCATTCAAAAGAAGACGGAATACGAGGAGCGCAAATTATAGAGCACGATTTACACAGAAGGCAGGACTATCCAGAATGTTTTGAGATATGTCATTATATTTGCGCGTTCAAAGTTTTTGAGTTAGAAAACTTAAATAATAATCTATATAATGCAGATACGATATTTTATCCGATAGGGGACAATTTAAACATAGATACTCCTGAAGATTTAGCAGAACTACATGAGAACTAAAATTATAGCAGAGATAGGGATAAACCACAACGGTGATTTAAGTGTCGCAAAAAAACTGATTGATATGGCGATTCTTGCTGGATGTGATAGCGTTAAGTTTCAAAAGCGTAACCCAGATTTATGCGTTCCAGAACATCAAAAAAACCAACCAAAAAGTACTCCGTGGGGAGATATGACTTATCTTGAATATAAATATAGAATAGAATTTGATAGGGAACAATATAAAGAAATTTTTAATTATTGTGAGAGTAAGAACATTGAGTGCTTTGCCAGTGTTTGGGATGAGGATTCTGTTGATTTTATGCATGAGTTTTCTGATACCGCCAAAATCCCATCTGCTTTGATTACTAATTTAAAATTATGCGAATATGCAAGATGGAAAAATAAAGAATTATTAATCTCTACAGGTATGTCTACAGAAAAGGAAATAGAGCGGTGCGTTGAAGTCTGTGGTCCAGATGTAATTTTTCATACCAACTCCACCTATCCATCTCCTGTTTCGGAGCTCAATCTTTCATATATAACTTGGTTAAAGGAGAGATATCCTTATTCGATTATTGGATATAGCGGTCACGAATACGGTTTAACAACAACTTTTGCAGCCGTCGCGATGGGAGCTAAGTTTATCGAAAGGCATATAACTCTAGAAAGGACTATGTGGGGGTCCGATCAAGTCGCTTCTGTAGAACCTGCAGGATTAATTAAAATGGTAAAAGGTATCAGGGATATAGAAAAAGCCATAGGAAAAGCTGGCCCACGAATCCTACTAAGTGGAGAAAAGGAAAAACGAAAATCGCTGAGGAAATAGAAATGGACAAACAAAAACTAAAAGAACTAGAAGAGGACGGCTACACAATTATAAAAAATGTATTTTCCAACGAAGAGATAGCTGATTTTAGAGAAGCCGCAAAAGAGTATTTTGACAATAATCCATATCTTCACTGGGGTAATAATGATACAGAAATAAAAAGTAAAATTCTTCCAGGTTGGTGTGATAACGAATTCTTAAATAAAGTTAAAGGAAAGAAGCTCTCGCAGATAGCAAGTCTTCCTAGCGATAAACGTATAGTTTCTTTATTAAATTATTTTTTCAAAGGAGAAGAATGGATTTTTATGAACGAAAGCGACCTTCATGAAAACGTAAATACTCCTGAGTGGCATAGCGATTCCATTAATCAGGTTACGGACTTCGAAAAAGAAAAAATTCTTAAGACCTGTATTCTTTTACAGGATCATTTAGATGACGAAACGGGCTTATGGATGAAACCAAAGACTCATCTTCGCACGGACTGGAGAGACAGGGGAAGAGAATGCAATGACCTGCCAAGTAAATCAATAAACAGTGAGGCGGGGGATATAGTATTATTTAATCAATACGCAATCCATAAGGGTCAAGATGGTAATCCGAGCTACTACGAAAGATACAAAAGAAACAGATATTTTATGACTTTGTCTTTCGGAATAAATAACGAATACACAAAAACTCAGATGGAACATACAAGAGCTAGGCAACTAGACCAACAAAAAGATATGACTTAATGCACTCGTATCTAAGAGAATATAAAGATAAACATAAAAAGCAATCTGCAGTTTTGTTTGCTTCTGGACCTACTTTAAATTTATATAAGCGCTCCATTATACCTGAAAAAAAATTTATAAGCGTAGGGGTTAATTCTGTTATTTTTAATGATTTAATAGAGTTGGACTATTATTTTTGCGGAGATGATCCAGAAAAAAAATACGACAATGATCATCCCCACAGAAACCTTTGTAATCTTACGCAAGTTGAAAAAACGGCAAAAAAATCAAAGTCAGTTAAAACATTCTGCGTTGTTTCTATAGATGGGCATTGGCCAGGTCCAAGCGGACTTTTGTTTTCTAAAGACGATGTAGCTAGAATGCAAGCAAACCCCATCGAATTGACATCTTCTTCTGGGCCGAAAAACTTTAGGAAAGACATAACCTCGGGACCGATGTACAACCATAGTATAGTTTTTCCTGCTATACAATTTTTGCTCTATACGGGCGTAGAGAAGTTATATCTTGTAGGGCACGACCAAGGAGGTAAACATGCATATTTTTACACAGGCGGAGACGATTGGAAGGATGACCAAGTTTGGAACTGGAGAGAATTTAAACAATTTAAAGAAGAAGAATATCCTCATGTCAAAATTATATCTGTTGAGCCAAGAGGGTTAAAAGGTTTTTTCGAGGACATGACGTGAAGGGGATAGTTTTTACATTCGATGATGACGTAGTTTCTCACTGTACGGTGGTCGCTCCGATATTTCAAGAATACGATTACTCTTGTACTTTCTTTTTAAACTTTAATAGAAGCTTAAATCTTTGGGGTGGAGCTTGCCCGACTATGACAGAAGAACAGATCGCATCTCTTTATGAAATGGGATTTGAGATAGGAAATCATACGTATTGCCATAGGCTAGCTACTGCAATTTCAAGCGAAGAACTAACGGATAGCATAAAAAAAGTTAACAGTATAATAGAGGAGTCCTATAGACAAGAAAAACCGTTAACATTTTGTTATCCAGCTTACGTATCAAACTCTTCTACCCGAGATACTTTGGAATCTTTGGGGTTTAGGCTTGCTAGGATAGGATATGAAAGAATGGAGACTGGACAGGAAGAAAAACAAAAATGGCATACATATAATCGTCCTAACACATGGAAAAGAAATCAATCCCACTATTACATTCCCAAGAAAAGCGATAGATTCGAGGTGAAATGTTGTGGTTTATTTTGTCCAGATTACAATATTGAAAATTTTATAGAAGATATTAGTCTATGCCCAAAAGATGGGTATTGTGTTTTTACGGGGCATCTATTTCATTCTAACGAGGAGGATAAGTGTTTTCAAGATTCTGTACCTATAAGTTTTCTAGAGAAAGCGCTGCGGCATTGCAGAGATAAAAACTTTGACGTCCTAAACCTGAAGGATTTACCTATATGAAGTACTGTTATGTATCAAGTTTTTATTTTGGGTCAAGAAGAGTCTTTCCGCAGCTTTACGAAGAAGACAGATTGTTGTTCTTGAAAAAACATCTGTCGAAGCTTAAAAAGCTCAAGCATAACATTAGCCTAGCCGTATTTGTAATAAACCGAGCTGATGGTTTAGAGAGCATAGAGAAAGAAGCTCAAGAATTGATACTTCAATTCAAAGACATAAAAACAGATATAATCTTAAGAGATAATATTGATGGTTCTTATGGTTGTTGGGAAGACGCTTTAAAAAAACATTCTGAAGAATTTGATTATTGTTTTCTAATAGAAGACGATTATGTTCCTGTGAGTGATAATTTTGATAAAAAATTCCAAGAACATCTAAAGCGAGAAAAAGATATTTATGCTTGTCAGTTGTGGTGGAATGAGTTCGGAGGTTATCATGCGGGCATCTCTAATGGTTTAATTAAGTGTTCCGCTTTCCGAGAAAAGGGGGAATTTAGCTTAAATAGGAACGTACACTCTTATGGGCCAGCAGAGCATAATCAAATGAATTTTCTACGTAATTTTACTGACGATGGTTGGGCTGTTGTTGATATTTGTAAAAAGTATAAAAATTTATTTTTGAATTACCAAAATAATATAGTTTGTTATGGAAACGAGAAGGGGGAAGAGCTAATAAGGCCCATTCATGACAAAGTGGGAGAATGTTAAACTATGACAGATATAAGTATTAGAAAAATGATGAAGTTAGATGGCGAATTTGTTCTAGAGATTAGAAACGATGATTCTACTAGGAGTAAACTACATAATAGTAGCAAATTTACCTTAGAGCAATTTAACAGCTTCTATGAAGCGAAAAAACCATATTGGCTTATTGCGTCTTGTAATGGGGAAGATTTTGGTTATTTCAGGACTGACCATGTGGATAAAGAGAATAAAAGCATTCAGGTGGGAATGGATATACACCCAGATAAACGGGGAAAAGGGTTGGCGAGGCCATCTTACGATAAGCTGTTTAGCTATTTAAAGAATGAAGGGTTTAAAATGGTTTGGCTAGAAGTCTTGAAAAGTAACGCTCTAGCTTATAGTTTATATAAAAAAATAGGCTTTTCAGAAACAGAAAAGTGTAAATATGGTGAGGATGAATCGATTCGAATGGAAAGGTCCATTTGATTTCTTCGCTAAAAAATGAAAAACCTAAAGATTCAAGTTATTCTTTTTTATTATAACAGGCCAAGCTTAGTCAAGCATATGGCCTTGAAGACAATGCTTGAGTCTGATTATGATAATTGGGAATTATCTTTCGTGGATGATAGTAGCGACCAACACTCAGATGAAATTTTAGAAATATTTTTTGAAGAAAATCCACAATATAAAGATAAGAAAGACAGGGTAAAAATATTTAAAACTAACGATTCTATTGAAGAAAAAAAAGAAAGAGGAGAAGCGATATTTGGTTTAGTAGCTAACGACTCCATGCGGGAAAGCGACGCCGAAATAACTTTGATGTTATGCGACGACGATGGCGTCATTCATGACTACTTGTCAAAATTAAATTCTTATTATCTAAACAACCCAGAGAGAATCCATTCTTATTCTAAGGTCATTCCTTATAACCCACTAAAAGGAAGAAAAACAGAAGCGAAAAAGGGAGAGTGGGTGGAGGGTAACAGCGGTTTAGAATACAAAGAATTTTCGTTCATGCCAGAAAACTATTTAAATTGCCGAGGAGATAGCCCTCACGCAGAAAACAGCTTAGACTCTTCTCAGGTCTCATGGAGAAGGAGTAAAGCTATTGAAGATGAAGTTTTATTTCCTTACCCTAAAACATCTAATCTAGATGCCGTTATATATAATAAAATGGATAAAAAATGGGGAGAGTGTCATTTTAATGGAATTATCGGACAGTACAAAGCTTTCTGGGAAGGTCAAAACGCATATCGTCAAGATGCAGAAGTAGAGAAAAGGTTTAATCAAGTAGATTTGTCCGCGCAAGAATTAGAGGAGTGCGGAAGGTCAAAGACTAAAACTTTGAAAAACGGTGAAACAATTTGATTTTAAAATATATTAAGTTATTTTAAATAAATGAATTTGCTTGTTACGGGAGGTTGTGGTTTTATAGGTTCAAACTTCATAAGGGTCGCTTTAGATAAAGGAGGCGTTAAAAACTTGGTTAACGTAGACAAAATGACCTATGCTGCGGACGCTGAAAATACAAAAGAATTTGAAGATAGATCAGAATATTCACATGAAAATTTTTGCTTAACTGATTATGATAGGCTCTGGGAGACCTGCAAAGATAGCGACATAACTGACATAGTTCATTTTGCAGCGGAAACCCATGTAGATAATTCAATTAAAGGTTCTAAAGTTTTTATACAATCTAACGTAGTTGCTACGCACTCCATACTTGAAGCGTGTAAAGACAGAGACATAAGACTTCACCACATCTCTACTGATGAAGTATATGGGGAAGTGTTTGGAGACGACAGATTTTCAGAAGAAAGCCACTACGACCCAAAAAATCCATACTCAGCAACGAAAGCTGCTTCGGATTTTTTAGTAAGGTCTTACGTTAATACTTACGGACTTAGGGCAACCATTTCTAACTGCAGCAATAATTACGGACCTAACCAGCATGACGAAAAATTGGTTCCGACGATAATACGTAGCTTGTTAAACAATGAATTGATACCAGTTTATGGACAAGGAGCAAATGTAAGAGACTGGATTTATGTAGATGATCATTGCGAAGCTATATGGTCGATTCTAAAAGAAGGAAAGATAGGCGATACTTACTTAGTCGGAGCAGATACAGAAAGAACAAACATGCAAACGATTACATCTATATGTGACTTAATGGAAAGAACAATTTCAAGCTCCATAAAGTTCGTAGAAGATAGAGCAGGGCATGATCTCAGATACGCAATAGACGGCTCAAAGCTTAAAGAGGAATTAAATTGGAAACCTCGTTACACTTTCTTAAAGGGGTTAGAAAAAACAATTACTTTTTACAAAAAAAAGTATAATTCACCTTAGCTTGGGTGTATTATACAGAAAGATATGGCTAATTTAGGCTCAAAGGCTCATCAAACTAGAGCCGAAATCAAGAAAGAAACTCGTGAAGAAATAGAGGCGTCTCTCGAAGATCGGTTCGAAAACCCTAATCCGATAAAGCGACAAATAAAAATTAATCAGCTTAATTGGACCGAAAAACAAAAAGAATTTTTTAAAGTAGCTCTAGATAGAGATACGAAAATAGTATTTGTTAATGGTCCTGCGGGTACAGCAAAGACTTTATTATCGGTTTATTGCGGACTTCAACTTTTAAACATGAAGGCAATCTCTGATATAATGTATCTTCGATCAGCGGTAGAGAGTTCGGATAGAAGCTTGGGTTTTTTACCAGGTAGCGCAGAAGAAAAATTAAGGTTTTATAATTTACCCTTCTTAGATAAGTTAGAAGAGCTACTGCCAAGTAGAAGAGCTTCAAAGCTAGAAGAAGAAGGTAGAATTTCTATGTTTCCAGTTAATTTTGCTAGGGGAATGAATTGGACGGCGAAATGCATAATTCTTGACGAAGCGCAAAACTCAACGATAAAAGAAATAGTTACTGTACTAACTCGAATGGGAGAAGGTAGCAGATGTTTTGTTATAGCAGACCCAATGCAAACAGACTTAAAGCATGAGGATAAAGCTCACGCTTTTGAAAAAATAATAAAGACCTTCTCGGATAAGGAAAGTTATGATATGGGAATCAAAGTATTTGAATTTTCTGAAGAAGATATAATGAGGTCTGAGCTAGTTAAGTTCTTGGCTAAAAAATTAAGACAAGTGAAATAACTATGTATTGCCCTGAGCAAATCTTATATTTTTTTTAATCCTGTTCGTGTCACCTATAGGGACATTTTTATTTTCTCGCAAAACTCTTTCCCATATTTTTATGGCTTCTTCTTCGTGGCCAGCGTAGTAGGCGCAGACGGCAGCTTCGTCTAAAAACCCCCAATCATAAATCCAGTGTATTTTAAAAAGAGCTTCTCTAGGTTCCTCGAAATCAAAATGGGATTTTGCAATTAAATATCCTAAGCGAAACTGTTCTTTGACCCTGCAGTACTTAACTGATTCGTGTATAGGCTCAATTCTACTTCCGTCAAAATCATAAGCTTTTAATCCTGCTTCTATAACTTTTTCTATAGGAGAGTTGAGTTTAGCTTTCATTCTTGTTATACTATACAAGGACTCAAAAATTTCCTGACTAAAGAATCCAAGCTTAACTCTCTTTTCGTAATACTCAATAGCTTTTTCAGGATTCCCTGAGTCTCTGTAGGATTGAGCTAAATAAAAAGTATACCTTGATATCATTTCGGAATCATTTTCTTCGGCTAAAGCTTTTTCGAGTAAGATAGCGTCTTTTTCGTATTTGTTTTCGTCTTCGCTCCTGTGTCCGTCGGTGTTTACAACGACCTTAATTCCTGATGTTTTTTCTATTGAATATGGCTCTTGGCAAGCTAGATATTCATGAAGGACTCCTTTGTAAAAAAAACCTTTATGGTTTTTAAAAATTAATTGCCTATAATAAAGAGTATCAGCGAAGAGAGTCTCTACTCTGTATAAATCATCCGTAAGAGACTTTTTGAAGTCTTCCACGTCAAACCCCGAGTCTAGAGAGATAACCTCGTCAGCGTCCATTACAAAGCAGTAATCTATATTGCTGTACCGTCTTAACTTATGTAGAGCTACATTTCTGTTGTGGGAAAAGTTTTTCCATGGTTCATGCGCGAATTCGTATTCGATATTAAGTTCTGTTAGCTTTTTCGTGGCTACGCTTTTTGTGTTGTCGCATGAGCCAGTATCGACAATTAATACGAAGTCAACCAAGGCTTTAACGGAATCTATTAGGCGGGCGATTACCTTTTCTTCGTTTTTAACAATACAGCAAAGACCAATTTTTTTACTTTCGTTCACCTTCTAGAAGTATAACCTCTAGCGGCGGGGTCAGTCAATTTAAGAAAAAGTGAAATTTTTAACCTTTTCTGTCGTCTAAAGCATCTAGGTGTTTTATCGTATCGTGGGCTAAATTGTTAATTTTATAGAAGATTTTCGAGAGTTCAAGGTTTGATGTATTGCAATGAGGGAGGGACAATTTCATGATTTCATTAATTTTTTGAATGATTTTGCCTTTTTGGTCATTCACACATATATTTACACCTATTTAAAAATATTTTAATTTTTAATTATAAATTTTTAAACAAATAAAATAATGCAAAAGAAATACTGTACTAAATGTGGTCAAGCCACTGAATACAAATCCGAAACTCCTTCTTTCTGCTCGAAGTGTGGTAATTCGTTTTCGGGAAAGAAATCTACAGCCACTAGATCAACCGTAAGAGATAAATCCTCGCGCTACCCTAGCGAGGACGAAGATGAATTTGAGGAAAGCTCCAGTTTTAGCTCCAACATAACTTCGTTAGAGTTTGAAGTAGAAAAATTTCCAGCTCCCAATCCTACGATAGGCCAAGTAGCATCCCTAGGGCCGAGCGAAGCTAGCGATAAAGGACCGAAACAGCAGGAGGCTATAGCTCCAGTAGATGAAGAAAAATTCCTCAAAGATTTTCAGCAAGAGGCGGGTTCGATAAAGCGAAGAAACAATGGCTGAGCCCAAAAAGTTTGAAGACTTTATAGAAGTCATAGACAAAGAGATAGTAAAGAGGAAACCGAAATGGAACCTTAAATCTCTTGCTTGGCTAGACTACGATGACGTCTCACAAATTATAAGGATACATATACATAAAAAGTGGCACTTGTACGATCAAAAGAAACCGATAGGTCCATGGCTTAACGCGATAATAGCTAATCAAATCAAAAACTTGATAAGAAATAATTATGCTAACGTTTCTAGGCCGTGTTACAGGTGCGACGCTGCAGAGGGGGAAAATCTTTGTTTGATATATGAGAAACAATGCAATGCTTGTCCCATATTTGCCAAATGGGAATCCACAAAAAAAGATGCTTATAATTTAAAAATAGCATCCTCCCTAGAGCATCATGGACACGAGCTAAATAGTCGAGACTTGCAAGACAGCATGAATTTAGAGTCCAATATAAAGAAACTACATAAAGCCATGGAGGAGCAGCTAAAACCTTTAGAGTGGAGAATATATCAATTAATTTACATAGAAAATAAATCAGATGAAGAGGTCGCAAAAATAATGGGCTATACAACTTCAGAAGCGAACAGAACCCCAGGTTATAAGCATATTAAAAATGTAAAAAAGTCCATTATAGCTAAGGCTAAAAGAGCTCTAGACAAAAACAAAATAGATATTCTTTAAAATGAAACTCTCCGAAGAACAAAAAGAATTGATCCTTAACGAATGGAACAGTAAACTCGACGACCCCCCATCTCTACTTACTCTTACGAAGATAGCGTTTCCTGACTTGGAGAAAGTAGATGGAAGGTGTAAAGAAGGTAAACTTGTTAAAACCTTCCTTGCAGAAAGTGGGTTAAGAGCAAGGCCAGCAAACGAATACAAGCCAAAACAAAAAATCAATTTAACAGAAGAGCAAAAAGAGTTCTGCGGTAATAACGCTTCGATGATGTCGTTCGTAGAGATAGCTAGAGTCTTATTCGCAGACGAATCCTTGAACAATTTAAGTCAAGAAGCTAAAGCGATTAAAGAGCATATAGACTCTTTGGGAAATTCTATAATCCCATTTGAAGATCATACTAGACAGGAATTACCAGATTATAAATCTCCCAAAACTCAAACGCAAGCCTTAGCGAAAATAAAAAAATATACCCCCGATGATACAAATCCTGAAAAGATAAGCCACAAGAAGAAAAAAGAAATAAGTAGCTTAATAGGCTATCTTAATACTTACAGGTTTAATTATCAGATTAACACTTATTCAAATCAGACCTCTAGGGACCTTTTCGAGAGCAGCTTCATAAGGTACACCCACGACAAAGAAGACTTGTCTCAAGAGGAAGTGGATCAGTACATAGTATTATCTACAGAAGTAGTCATAGCTTCCCATATCCAAAGACGAGTAGAGCACTTGCAGGGGCTACTGGATGACGCAGCCGACGACACTGAAGGAAGAAGAATCTCTATGTCTTTAGTAGAAGCTATCAGCAGCGCTCAAAACGAATACAATCAATCAGTTAACCGACAACATAAACTACTCGGAGACCTGAAAGAGAAAAGAAGCGATAAACTAAAAAACAAAATTAAAGCAAACGCAAGCATAATTAGCTTAGTCGAAATGTGGAAAGAAGAAGAGAATAGACATAAGATGATAAAGCTAGCTGAACTAAACAAACAAAAAGTCAAAAGCGAAATCGACAACCTGCAGAACATGGACGAATTAAAGGCTAAAATTTTAGGATTAAGCGAAGAAGACGTTTTGGAATAGAATGAAGTTAGAATGTAAAGCTTGCGATAAAGTCTTCGATAGCGAAAGGAGTCTACACGCGCATATTAAAGCTCATGACTTAAGGGTAGTTTCTTATTACCAAAAATATTATCCTCGATATGATCTTTATAATGGTTCGATAATAAAGTTTAAATCTAAAGAGCAATATTTTAGTCAAGACTTTAACAACAGAACGAACCAAAGAAAATGGATAGAGTCTCAAGATAAATCGGACGCAAAAAAATATCTCAAAAAGCTTATAGAAGAAAGAATTAAAACTAAGGAGATTTGCTTTTCTCCATGTCAAGTGGAGCTTAGAAGCTTACTTATACCATCCATAGTGTTTTACGAAAAATTTTTTGAAGACTACTATGAGCTATGTCAGAACATTGGACTGAATAACAAGTATAGAAAGATCAATGAACTAATTGTAGCTAACGGTTATTCAGAAAATGAAGAATTGGAGATTTTTATAGACACTAGAGAGCAGATGCCATTGGATTTTAATTTTCCTTCAAAAGTAAGGACTCTAAAGTATGGAGACTACGCTTTGAGCAATAAGGATATAACTTGCAATTGTTACATAGAAAGGAAGTCTTTAGCGGATTTTATATCAACTATCAGCGTGGCAAATCACGATAGGTTTTGTAGGGAAATAGAAAGAGCTAAAGAAGATGATGCTAATTTAGTTATCCTCGTAGAAGATACTCTTTCTCACGCTATGTCTTTTCCTTTTTTACCTTACATCTCCAAAAAGATAAAGGTTACTCCTGAGTTTATATTCCATAAAGTAAGAAAGATGATTCAAAACTACGATCACATACAATTCTTATTTGTGAAAAATAGAGAAGAGGCTTCTCGGGTAACTGAAAAAATATTCTTTTCTAAATGCGTTTACAAGGATATAGATTTGCAGCTAGCTTACGATAAAGGAATTCTATAGATGTGGTATGCTCCAGAAAAATATAGGCAAGGAGACTCGTTCAATATGAACGAAGAGCTTCTAAAGCTTAAAGGAGAGCTAACAGACAAAGAAGCTAAAATTTCTTTAGCTAAGTTTCTAAGCTCTAACCTTTCGTTTACTACAGAATTGATTTCGGGAATAAGACTAGCTCCGTTTCAGGAGATAACCTTAAAAGGCATGATGAAGAGAAATTTCTCTATGTGTGTCTGGGGACGTGGTTGTGGTAAAACTTTTATAGCTTCAGTGTTTTGTTTTCTTCATTGTATTTTCAACCCAGAGACCAAGATACTAATCGCAGGACCCACGTTTCGTACGGCAAGGTTTATATTCAATAACTTAGAAAAGATAGTTAACACAAGGGGTGCGGAGCTCTTACAACAAGCTTTTTGTACAAAACCTTCCAAAAGAAACGATCAGTATGAATGGCTTATAAATGGAGGGAGTATCACTGCGATTCCGTTAAGTGGAGAAAAGATTCGTGGTTTTCGCGCTAACATACTGCTTCTTGACGAGTTTCTATTACTTCCAGAAGAGATTATTAAAACCGTGTTGATGCCGTTTCTGGTTGCTCCACAAGACATGAAAGAAAGAATAAAAATAAGAGAGATGGAAGATGATCTAATAGATAAAGGGCTTATGAAAGAAGAAGAGAGGATGGTTTTCGAAAACAATTCTAAAATGATCGCTTTGTCTTCTGCGTCTTATACTTTTGAGAATTTATATAAAACTTATAAGGAGTGGTCTGGAAAAATATATTCAGAAGAGAGGGGGGACGCTACATATTTCATCTCTCAATTAGGTTACGAAGCTTTACCTGAAGAAATGATAGATAGAACCGTAATAGAAGAAGCTCAAGATGGAGGCTCTTCACATTCTTCTTTTTTAAGAGAGTACTGCGCTCAATTTACTGATGGTTCTGATTCTTATTTTAGCGCACAAAAAATGCACAACTGTACGATACCCGACGGAGAGCATCCAACCACTTTGATAAAGGGAAAAAAGAACAGTAGATATATATTGGGTATTGACCCTTCCTTTTCTAATTCTCCAAGCTCTGATTTTTTCGCAATGTCTTTATTGGAAGTGGATGAGGAAACTAAAACGGGAACCTTGGTTCATTCTTACGCTGTGGCGGGTGGAGATTTAAAGGATCATATAAAGTATATGTTCTACATCTATAGTAACTTTGACGTGGAAATGATATGTATCGATAACGCGGGATATCAGTTTATAGATAGCTGTAATGAATCCTCTTTCTTTAGGAAGAACAATATAAACATAAAGTTTTTTGATTTTAATAGCGATGCAGAAGGACAGAATTATATTTCAGAATGCGCCAAAGCTAAAAGAGCTTTAAATAAGCAAGATGGAGCTATATGTTTTAAGCAAACCTTCACCTCTAATTGGTTAAGAAAAGCCAATGAGCATCTGCAAGCATGTATAGACCACAGGAAAATATGGTTTGCGTCAAAGTGCTCCGCGAACGAATCTGAATTTACCAATCAAACCTCTCAGTCTTTTGACATTAAATTAACGGGAGAAGATTCTAAGGGCGACTTAATTGATTCTCAAGATATATTAATTTATCAAACTAAAAAACAGTGTGCTCTCGTAGAAGTTAAAAGTACTGCAAAAGGAACTCAAACCTTTGATCTTCCTCAACATCTAAAACGCTCTACAAGCGCAAGTAGAGCAAGAAAAGATAATTATACGACTCTAATGTTGTCAAATTGGGCTTTAAAGTGTTTTTTCGATATAAAATCTCATAAAAACGAATCTTCGTCAACTTTTACCCCTATAATGCTTGATTAAAGTGTAATAAAGAATATACTTTTACGATCATGAGCGAAGAATCTAAAAAGCCCGCAAAAAAAGCGGCTAAAAAAACAAGAAAACCTAGGGCTTCCGCTAAGAAAACTTCGACGGCATCCTCAGAAACAGAACCTCTAATGACCTTTGAGAGTTTTGCTTATGACACCACTCAAACGAGAAGGAATAAATCTGCTGTAGTAAAGAGGACCGACAGATTTAAGAATATAGACGACGGACTGGTTCCTTATAGCTACTACAGTACCCCTTATTCTACTGGAGCGGGTAATTCAGATATAGATATACGGGATGCAGTTACCTTATGTCAGAAAGCTTATTATAACTTTGCTCAGTTCAGGAATGTCATAGATTTAATGACAGAGTTTTCTATAGGTACTTTATATTTCGAAGGAGAAAATAAAAAATCCAAAAAGTTTTTCGAAGAGTTCTTCGAGAAAATGGACCTCTTTTCCTTACAGGATAGGTTTTATAGAGAATATTTTAGGTCTGGAAATATATTTTTATATAGGTTTGAAGGCAAGCTGGCAGACGGAGACCTTAAAAAAGTAGCTAACGCTTATGGAGCTAATTTATCCTTATTGACTGAAGGTAGACTTCCGACAAGATATGTATTTTTGAACCCAGCGGATATAAGGATGACAGGTACAGCTTCGTTCTATAAGGCTAGATATTCTAAAGTTTTAAGCCCTTATGAGATACAAAGGATTAAAAACCCACTAACTGAAGAGGATCATACTATAAGAGAGTCTCTCGACAAAGAGACTTTGAAAAAAATAGATAGTGGAAATTCAAAAAAAGTATCGTTTCCTTTGGACTCAGATAGATTAGTCTCTGTTTTTTACAAGAAACAAGACTATGAGCCGTTCGCTGTTCCGATGGGATTTCCTGTTTTGGCCGACTTAAGCTTTAAGGATGAGCTTAAAAAAATGGATATGGCCATCGCTAGAACTATGCAACAGGCAATTCTTTTAGTGACTATGGGCACGGACCCAGACAAAGGGGGAGTCAATCAAAAGAACTTAATGTCTATGCAAAAGTTGTTTGAAAATCAATCTGTAGGAAGAGTGTTGATAGCGGATTATACTACTAAAGCTGAATTCGTAGTACCTAAAATTGCAGAGCTAATGAGTCCGCAAAAGTATGAAGTATTTAATCAAGACATCAACATGGGCTTGAATAACATTTTAGTGGGAGGTGAAAAGTTCGCCAATCAGTCGAATAAAGTCGAAGTATTTTTAGCTAGATTAGAGGCTGCTAGAGAAACCTTTCTAAACTCATTTTTAATCCCAGAGATTAAAAAAATAGCAAGGTCTATGGGGTTTAGGTCTTGTCCCATGCCAAGGCTCTCTGAAATTTCATTAAAAGATGACACTTTAAAAGATAAAGTATATACTCGCCTTTACGAACTCGGAGTTCTAAGCCCAGAAGAACTAATGGAAGCTCTACAGAGCAGCAGACTTCCCAAGAAAAGAGATTCTGTAGAATCTCAAAAAGAATTCTACAAAATGAAAGAGGATGGTTTCTATGAACCTATTATGAAATCAGGTTCAGAAGAGGGCGGTAGACCTGAAGGAACGGAAGGAATTAAACAAGAGACTCAAGAGGTTTCACCAATAGGAGAAGGAGAACAGTCTAAAGCTACCAATTTTAGCTTGAATAAGATAAAAGAAAATATGATTTTAGCTCAAAAATTATCTACAGAAGTAGCAAAAACCTTGAGGAAAATGCATAAGATAAAGAGGTTTACTAATAAGCAAAAACAAGTATCTGAAGATATTTGTGAGATTATAATCTCAAATGAAAGCCCAGATAATTGGCTAAATAGCGTAGAAAAATACTGCGAATCACCCATTGACCATAACCCAGAAAGAGTTAAGGTTGTTCAAAATATAGCCTACGAGCATCAATTAGATGCTTATTTAGCTAGTCTTTTGGCGTCTAGTATGAAGGAGTAATAAATGACAGAAAACGAAAACCAACAAGAATCAAATCAAGAAGAGGTTTCTTCTGATGTCGTAAAGTCAATGTATGATGAATCATTCGATATCTCAATGGAAGATTTAATGATTCCCGACGTGCAGGAGGAAGCCACTAAAGGAAACATTGTTGAAGATAAGGTAGAAGGAGCTTTTAAGTTTTGCTTTTTGGGAGCAGGGCAAGGAGGCTCTAGGATCGCTGAATCTTTTAATAAAAAGGGTTATGAACGAGTAGCTGTTATAAATACCGCAGAGCAAGATTTAAATACTATTAACGTAAAAAATAAGCTTTTGATTGGAGAGGGTGGGGCTGGAAAAGACCCAGCGGTAGCAAAAAAATTATACCAAGAAAAAGAAAACGACATTTTAGATTTTATTCGTTATTCTTTCGGAGAAGAATTTGATCGTATTTTTGTATGCGTTGGAGGTGGGGGAGGCACAGGCTCTGGACTCGCTACGAGCTTAGTGGATGCAAGTAAGGAAGTTTGCGAAGCTATGAAACTCCCCACTTCTAAGGTTGGCATGATATTGACTCTACCAAAAAATTCAGAAGGTAGGGGGGTATGCAACAACGCTTCGAATTTGCTAAGAGAGGTCATGGATCATGTGGATAGCGGAAAAATTTCGCCCCTCATTATAGTTGACAATGAAAGAGTCGCTAACCTATACCCAAATCTTCCAGTCTCTAAGTTTTGGGACGTTGCGAACGGAAGCACTTCTGGGTTGTTTCACCTTTTTAATCATACAGCTTCTAAAGATAGTACTTATTCAAGTTTTGACGCTAATGATTATAAAAATGTTTTAGACTCTGGTTTGATCGTTTTTGGAGCTTCACCAGTTAAAGATTGGCAAGATTCAATCGCTATCTCTAGGGCCGTTAGGGAGAATTTGAAGGGAAATTTATTGACGGGAGGTATCGACTTAAGCCAAGGTTCTACCGCTGGAGCAATTGTTATAGGAGGAAAAGAGCAGCTAGATAATATAAAACAAATGGACCTCGACGATGCATTTTCTCAGTTATCTAGAATGTTGAAGCCAAATACTTTAGTTCATAGAGGAATTTACAGCGGTAATCAATCTGGACTTACTATATTTACTGTAATCGGAGGATTAGGATTACCTCAAGAGAGATTAAAAAGTTTAGAGACGTGAGTAGCGTTCTCTGGAAAGTAAAGGAAAATAAACAGGAAAAAAAGTTATGGCAGATAATAATATTAAACCAGGTTGGAAAACTACCGAATTCTGGATTACAGTCGTCGTCTCGGCCTGTTCTCTATTGTGGGGAGCAGATGTGCTAGACCCAGAAGCCGCTGGTACAGCTAATAAAATCTTCGGATTTGTAGTCGCTGCACTTAGTAGCCTTGGATACTCTGTGTCCAGAGGTATGGCGAAAAAGGGCTAGTCTATGTGGGTAGCCTTTATAAAGGCCCTGTTAGATTGGCTTACCGCGCTCGTTAAAGAAGACACTAAGGCGAGCGACGCCGACGGCACACCTAAGTCCCTAAAGGACAGGTGGCGAAGAAGGATAGAAGAACAGGAAAAAAAATCCAAAGAAAATGAAGAAGACATTAATACTTCTGAGTAGTTTTTTATTTTTTGTAGGCTGTGGTTCTACCAGAGTAGTATTTGTTGATACTAGCTCTGACCTTGTAAGAATTGGTCCTAAGGTAGAAGGTAGAGTTTACATAATGAAAAACGGAGAATGGGTCCTCTCTAAGAGTAAAGTAAAAATACCAGAAGGCTGGTACGCGGGAGGTCTGCCCAGAGAAGAATAGTTTTTTTAAAAAAACATAGGCAGTTGTCAAGAAGCTTCATCTTTTGGTGTATTTACATTAAGGGATGAAGCTTTTTTTTATATTTTTATTAATTAATTTAGCTACTGGATGTGGTTTGCTTCAATCTATATCTGAGAATTCTCTGTACTGTAAAGAGAGAGCTATGGCAAAAGACCCTCTTCATGTTTGGAGTTGTGGGCCAGAAGCTTTATATGACGTAATTCATTATATGAAAATAGACCCATTTGTAACGAGGGAAAAAATTAGCAACCACATACAGACAAGTAGCATTTTGCCGATAAGAGGAGCTCTTTCTATCTTTAATGAAAAAGCTAGAAATATAACTTTTCCTCAAGAGATGCTGGGAGTATTAAAAGTATATAACATATCTGCAATCAAGAAAAAGAGCTTAAACGAAATAAAGAGAAATGAATCTGCTATTGTTCTGATAAGAGACAAGAATTCGCTTTTTAGTTATCATTGGATTTTTTACCCAAAGCATTCTCTTCGGCGTATAGGGAGTTTTTTTGGTGTAGATTCTACAGATATCGTAAGTGTCTACATATTAAAGAATAATAATGATGATTATTTTCTTTCTAACCACCTACCATAGTACAGCTTGGGCCAGCTAAGTCTCATTTCGGATTCCACTTCTCCCTGCCAGAGTTTACTTTCTTTTGGAGTGTTCATTTCAAACCCTCGTGGTTTATGCCACGCTGCTTTCTTTATAAATTCTAGTGCGTCGGCTGTTCCCCATACTTTTTGATTTGGCCAGTGACCAACGCCGTTTTTTATTGGTCCAAGGGCCTTATAAAGCTCGTTTAGAGTAGGTTTATCAAAATGAATAAACGGAATACGTGATGGGACGCATTGAGGAATATGGACGGGGTTAAAGTCAGACATTTTGATTGGCGGTTTATAATGTTCGATGTGTTTGTATCCAACTATCACTTTATTTGTCTTATAAGTTCCATCGTCAGGAACATAATCTTTGATTATTGGGACAGGTGGGCGATAAGGATAATGATGGAAATAAACCCGATCATCAGCAGTCTGAAGGATGATTCCTTTAGCGGAAGGAGAGTCGTCGAGCACGAACCTAATTGAGACGTTATTTAATACAGTTCCGTCTTTGAATGCAATTCGTGGCATACGATAGCGCGTTTTATCAGTGTTAAACTGAGCAATGCATACATTAGTCAACAGGATTAAGATAAGTACTTCAGTCAGTCTTTTCATTATGTATACATTGTATTTCTTTTCTTGGAAAAAGTAAAGCTTTTTTTTACTTGTATTCTTTTTTATTTAAATTAAAATTATTTATTTTAAATGAAGTCTTTTAAGTGTATTAATGTTCGCGTGAGTTCTGAAGACCTAGAGAAAGAAAAGGAAAAGATAGACCCTCAAGAGAGGGCTATTTTATACTCTAATAACCTCTTAAAGGCTTTTGACGGTAAAGCTAATGAGTTTAATGAGCTTCACGAACAGAAAGTAACCCCCAGTCAAATTAAATCAGTTTATTTAAATGCTGTTTCTCTACGGCTAAACCCAGATGTTAAAAACCTATATGCTTTCGCCAGAATAAATCTTTTTTTTGACATGCTTACTGGTAAGGAAGCTTTCCTGACGGGCGTCTATCCTCAATCAGAACCTCTGGAGGAAAAGACTGTAGGTTTGGTGTTTGAACTCGTTGATGTTAGGAATATTAGTCGGGGTAAAGAAATAGAAAAACCTATAGATTTTTTTGAGCAATATTCTATGGTTGAAAATCATTTTTCTCAAGCAAGGGAAGACCTAGTTAAGTATGATGTTGATTTTGTGTTAAGTTCAGCAGATGACGAATTGTTCTTAACTAAAAATAAAAAATGCAACTATTTATGGGAGATTTTATGAAAAAACACGAATATACTACATCTTTTAGCTCTACGGTTAAACCTTTAGTATCAGAGCAGAAGGATGAAATTTTAGCAATAGCAAGCCTAGAAGAGATTGGAAAATTCTTGCCAGAAATTGACACTGACAAAAATGTGGATTTATTGCCAATTGCATTTAACGCTTGCGTCGTAAATAGAGCTAATAAGAATGGCGATGTGATCGATGCAAATACTGCAATTGATGTATATGGGTCATTTATAAACAAACCAATTAACATAGAACATAATAGAGAGAGATTAATCGGAGTTATCTTAACTGCTGGATTTAGTGAGTTCGGTACAGATATTCCGATAGAGGCAGAAGAGGTAGTTGAAAGGACTGATCCGTTTAATATCACTCTGGGAGGAGTGGTTTGGAAGGCTGTAAACTTGGAATTAGCAGACAAAATAGAAGACTCAAGCGATCCTTCTAGCGAGAGTTTTATGAAAGTTTCAGCTAGTTGGGAGCTTGGTTTTACTGATTATGAAATAGCTATAGTATCTGAAGGAAAAAATATAGCGGACGCTGAAATTGTTTCTGCGGAAAAAGATGTAGACGCATTAAAGCAATACCTTAAGGGCTTTGGGGGTTCTGGAGTACTTGAAGACGGAAGAAGCGCGTATAGAAAAGTCATCAATGACGTTGTTGCTCTTGGTATAGGACTAACAGTAAACCCAGCCGCAGACGTCAAAGGGTTAATAAGTCCAAAAACGATTAAAGAAGATAATCAAGAAGAATTTCTGGAAAAAGAAGCCAAATCATCCGAATCGGAGGAAAAAATGCAGAAAACAGAAAAAAACAGTTCACAAACTATGGAAAAAAATGTAGCAAATAACAAAGGTAAAGTCATGAAAATTAATAGTACTAAAGATATTTCGGACGAAAACCTCCAAGAGCTTACAGCCTCTCACATTGCGGAGTTGATTGAGTCAGAACTCAAGACGGCTTCAGAGAAATACGCTGAAGAAAAACGGGAGGTTGAGACTCAGCTCCAAGCTGCTCAAGATCAGGCGACAGCCCTTGAGGAAGACCAAGAAAAGCTCAAGGCAGATTTTAACGCTGTTAAAGAAGAGTTAGAGAAACTTAACTCTGAAATAGCAGCGAAAGAAGCTGAAGATAAGTTTAATCAACGCATGTCTATGTTCGATGATACTTACGAACTTTCAGATAAAGATCGTGAAGTTATCGCCTCCGAACTAAAAGATATGAACGATGAGACTTTCGAAGCTTACGCCAGTAAAATGGCAATTCTTCTGAGTGCGAAGAGCAAAGAGCAAATTGCTAAGCTGGAGGTTGAGAAATCTACAGAAGAGCAAGAGGCTAAAGCTTCAGAAGAAAACAAAGAAGCTTCTAACGAAGTTTTAGAAGAAGCTATTTCTCAGGCCGAAGAGGAGAAGGAAGAGATTCCTGCGTCCGCAGAGGCATCTGAGCAAACTGTATATGACAAATACAAACAAGCTTTTGATATCGACCAGTTCGACGTAAAGCTTTAATTTTAAATACGGAGAAAAAATATTATGGCAGTAACATTAAGACCATTTAGAGATTACGACGAGAAGGATGTAATTAACTTATATCACTTCTCGGGATCAATCCCTGCAACCAAAGGACTTTTGGTTAAGATTCAGGGCAACGGGTGGGTCTCGTCTGACGAGATCGCCATGCTTGGCAGTGTCGGTAATTCTTACAGCAATACAGTTTCAGAACGCTATGGCGTTGAGGCTGCTGTAACAACTGCTGGCGCGGCAGATTCCCCGATGGGAATGATGCTTTTCGATGTTAAGGAAACTGACGAAAACGGTGAGAAACTTGTATTTAATCCTCGCAAAGCTGCGGAGATGGATATTGTTTTGAGCGGACAAGCAGTTCCCGTCGTTACTAGAGGAATATTCCTTTATAGCGGAACTCAACTAGCGTCTGACGCCCCAACGGCTGGACAAAATTTGTACTGTGGTGCAAACGGTGAAATTATCACTGGCAACCCAGGTAGTGCTAATACCAAGGTGGGACGTGCTTTAGGCACGAAGGATAGCGATGGAGTTATCCTGATCAGCCTTGATTGTAGCTAAACTACTTTTACTGGAGAAATTTAAAATGAGATTAACTTTAAAAGAAACCCCAGAACAGGTGGAGCTCATCAAAGCGATGGGTTCTAGAAACCAAATTGTAGCTAGAGAAGCTAGTGAGGCGTTCGCCGCCTTTTTAGGGCCTGTAGTTCAGGAAGTAATTCAGCAAGCAGGTACTGCTGGCGCGATTTACACTGACGCTCCCTATGACGAAGACGATAGCCCAAGCTACCCTCTAGACTTGTATTACAATGAGAGTAAGAACTTCATCACTGTATGGAGTCAAAACGTAGCTGGAGGTATGCCCAGCTCTCACGTTGAAGGTCTCGAAGAGTTGAAAATCGCCACTTACCGTTTGGATAGTGCGATTTCCTTCAATAAACGTTATGCTCGTCGTGCTCGTTTGGACGTTGTAAGTAAAGCTGTAGAAAGAATGGCTCAAGAAGTTCTTGTTAAGCAAGAGCGTAACGCTTGGGCTGTGCTTCTTAAGGCTTTAGCCAATGCTTCTACTGGAGACAGTAGCTTGACACACTGTATTAGTGAAGTTACTACTAGCGGATTCTCTATGGTCCTTATGAACCACTTGTTGGTTCGAATGAAGAGGATTAATGAATCTTTCGCTGGCGGTACAGCCGCTAATCCTTACAGTCGTTTAACCGACTTGTACTTGAGCCCAGAGAGAATGGGAGACATTAGGAACTTCGCTTCTCAGCCTCTAGATGCTGCTGTTGGATTGAATGTTCCAAACAATGTTCGCGAAGATATCTATCGCTCTGCTGGAGCTTCAGAAATCTTTGGAGTAAGCCTTCATGAGATGATTGAGCTTGGTGTTGGACATAAGTACAACACCCTGTTCGCCACAATGGGCGGCTCTTCTGGTAACTACGACGATGTTGACAACAACTCATCGCACACTTCCTTTGATTCTTCCGCTGACGAACTTATCGTCGGCCTAGACAATAGCAAGGGTGCGCTCGTTCGTCCTATCGCAAGAAGCGCTGAAACAGGCTCTACATTTACTGCTCTCCCAGATGATCAGTATAACATCACTAGAGCTGATAAGGCTGGTTTCTACGGTTCGCTTGAGGAGGGTCGTGTTTGTATCGACGCTCGGGCAATTGTTGGACTTAACCTTAACGCTTCGTAAGGGTTCAGTAAGACTAAATTCAACCCCCCAATTTTGGGGGGTTTTTTTATTCTCTTTTCGGGGTAAGTTGTGTATGCTAAGATGAAGGGAAAAAGGATTTTATGAAAGAAAATAATAAAAAACCAAAAAAGGCAAAAGCAACTTCGAAACGTTCTAAACCCAAAAAGATAGAAGAAATGTCTCAAACACATGGAAAAATAGAGAACTTTGAGCCTAATAGTTTAGATCAGGCTTTAGGAGATACTGGAGAAACCAGATACGGTCACTTGGACGAAGAAAAATATAACGAAGAAATAAGCTTAATGACAAAATCAGAGCTTTTTTCTCACGCCTCAAAGCACGGCATTATTCCAATTGATAATAGAGACCAGCTAGAAAAAAGACTTTTGAGAGAATTTAACAAATATGTATTGTTATTCAAAAAACCTCACCATCGAGAAGACCCGATCAGGATGGAAAATATTTCACTAGAAGCCAAAAAAATTCTAGAAGAAGGCAAATAATAGAAATAATAATCTTGAATATGTGTAATATAAATAAATGGCTACGAACTATGATTTTAATGTTACGCAGGGAACAGAATTTTACATCAGACTTAAGCTAAAGGATTCCTCAGGAAGTGCTATAGACCTAACTAATTATTTTATTAGCGGTAAAGTAAAAAATAGATACGGAGATTCTGATGTTCTGTATGATCTAGCTCCATCTGGCGTAACCAACCTGTTAACGGGGGGTTGCGTCGATGTTCTTTTAAAAGGGGCGAGTACGTCTACTGTTCCAGTAGGTCAACATTCTTACGATATTGAAATATATACCGCTCAGGGCTACGCGGACAAAGTGGTCTATGGGAACTTTAACGTTTATCCCGAAATAACCACTTAATTTAATATGTCAACCGAGGTTGAAATTGTTGTATCAGGAGTTAATCCTACAGCGGGAGTAGACATTACTTCTGCTGGCGTAAGGGGGGCTGATGGCTACACTGGACCCACGGGGGCTACTGGAGAATTAGGTGGAGATAGTCAAAAGTATAAATTTTGCACTTTTACCACCGAGGCTGACCCAGGCTCTGGAGACTTGAGGTTTAACACTAGTTCGTTTTCGACTGTTTCTTATATTTATTTTAGTACGACGAGTTATGTTGGTTCTACGGTAGCAGATTGGATAGATAGTTTTGATGATAGTATTTCATCAAGTTCAAACCCAAGGCTTAAAATCCATCCCCAGTATGATTCTTCCAACCATGTAGTTTTTAAAGTTACCTCAGTAGCTACTGTAGCTGGGTTTAGGAAAGTAGGAGTAACTCATGTTTCTTCTAGCGGAAGTTTATTCTCAAACGATTCAATTATTTATGTAGCATTTCAACCAGCAGGAGGTACAGGTCCTGCTGGACCCACTGGACCTACTGGGTCTTCAGGTAGCGATGGCTCAGCAGGGGCAACAGGATCATCAGGAGCTATGGGAGCAACTGGAATCTCTGACGCAATAAATAGTGCTTACACTTATGACGACTCTACTAGTATGGCAGATCCAGGTGCTGGTAAAATTAGATTAAACAAAGCTGCGGACGCATCAAACATTCCTCTAGTAACAAAGATAGCTGTTGACGGAGTAGACTCTGCAGGTAGTTCTGCTAACGAAAAATACGACCAATGGGTTGTCTCTTCCGCGACTAACAAAGCCTATATAAATATAATTCAATCTACCGACACAGATACTTGGGCTTTATTTAAGGTTACTGGTTATGATAGTAAGTCAAGTTCTTATGGTATTTTTAATGTAACTTACGTTTCTAAGTCTAGCGGATTTTCAATAAGCGACGGAGCCGCTGTTGTAGTAACAGCTTCAGTCGTTGGGGAAGCTGGACCTACAGGTTCTACAGGTCCCACAGGTTCTACAGGTTCTACAGGCCCCACAGGTTCTACAGGACCCACAGGTTCTACAGGTTCTACAGGACCCACGGGACCCACAGGGTCTACAGGGCCAACAGGAAGCACAGGAGCTACTGGACCAACAGGAAGCACGGGGCCTACGGGAGCTACAGGACCAACAGGTGCAGATTCAAGTGTCGCTGGGCCTACTGGTCCTACAGGACCCGCAGGGTCTACGGGGCCTTCTGGACCTACAGGAAGTACTGGAGCAACAGGAAGCACAGGAGCTACTGGACCAACAGGAAGCACGGG